>Ga0209039_10000371_pt1 | contig 43834 bp, 37 predicted proteins | sample BogFormECP12_OM1_FD_188238 | JGI IMG/M metagenome (GOLD analysis project Ga0209039, IMG submission 188238) | Bog forest soil microbial communities from Calvert Island, British Columbia, Canada - ECP12_OM1 (SPAdes) (version 2) | ecosystem: Environmental > Aquatic > Freshwater > Wetlands > Bog ...
ACGTTTCTTCCGTCGGCCCCCATCGGTTAACAGCCCCGAAAGTTGCCGCAAGGTTTCAACGCCGCCGGAAGTATCAGTACCACCTAAAAAGCAACGCTTGCTGGCCAGCAAGTTGGATTCGGAAGATTGCGACTCGCGCAACTCCTTACCCGATTCAAAAGTAGCACGCAGGTGAGTATGAAGCCGGGGGAGAAGAACTGCAAGCCGCTGATAACAAGGCAAATTGAGTTGAAAAAAATTTGTCAACGGTCGAAAGCGCGTGCCCCAGGGCGGAGAAGAAGGCGCGCTTTGCGAGAGGCTGACACGGTTGTTCCGGCGGCGGGACGAGGGCGTCCCGCGCAGACCAGGGGGTCTGCCCCACTGGTCACGGTGCTTCGGGCCAGGTTCGCTATCCTGAAGCTTCATGCCTGAGGGATCGTACCTTTACTGCGACGTGAGTCTGCCGGTGCCCATCGATCAGCCGTTTACCTACGCGCTGCCCGAGACCTTGCGGCACCGCGTGCAGGCGGGCTGCCGGCTGGTGGTGCCGTTCGGGTCGCGGAAAATGACGGGCGTGATTCTGCGGTGCCATGACGATCCGCCGGCCATGGCCACGCGCGAGGCACTGCGGCTGATCGACGCGGTCCCGGTGCTGGATTCCGAATTGCTCGGCCTAGGACGCTGGATCGCCGGCTACTACTGCGCGCCCCTGGGCGATGTGTTGCGCGGCATGCTGCCGCTGGCGGCGGAGATGCGGCGAGGCAAGATCTGGTCGCTAACGGACTCCGGGCGCGATGCGGCGCGCCAGTTGCTACTGGATGCCGCACCCGACGATCCCGTGGCGCAGATCCTTCACATGCTGGAAAAGCGGCCGCTTTCGCAGGCATATCTGGCCAAAGCCCTGCCGCTGGCAGACAAGGCCATGCGATCGCTCGAGCGCAAGGGCTTCATCGTGGTGGAGCAGGTGGAGAAGGAACGCGATCCGCTGCGCGCGCCATCGGAACGGCTGCGGGTGGAACTCCGCGGAGATGCCAGCGATGCCAAGCCCGGCGATGCCAGGCTCGGCGATATCAAACTGAACAAGCCGGAGCGTGAACTGCGGGCATTTCTGGAATTGCACCCCGGGTCGCACAACCTCAAAGAGCTGGAAGGCACGGTTCGGAACGCGAGCCTGGCGGCGCGGTCGCTGGGGCGCAAGGGACTGGTGACGCTGAAGCCAGAGACGGTCGCGGTGAAGCCGGGGCCGCTGCGCGCGCGGCATACATTGAACGCGGCGCAGCAGGTGGCGTGCGAGGAGATCGCGAGCTCGATCCGCGCGCACCAGTTTCGGACCTTTCTGCTGCACGGGGTGACGGGCTCGGGCAAGACGGAGGTGTACCTTCACGCCATCGAGGTTGCGGTGGCGGAAGGGCGCGGCGCGCTGCTGCTGGTGCCGGAGATCGCCCTCACCCCGGCCATGGCGGGCCAATTTTTCGGGCGGTTCGGCGACCGCGTGGCCATCCTGCACAGCGCCTTCACGGATTTGGAACGGTCGGAGCAGTGGCGGCGCATCCGTTCCGGCGCGGCTTCGGTGGTGGTGGGAACACGGTCGGGGGTTTTCGCTCCAGTGCGCAACCTGGGGCTGATCGTGGTGGACGAGGAACACGACGGGAGTTACAAGCAGGAAGAAACGCCGCGCTACCACGGCCGCGATGTGGCGATCGTGCGCGCGCAGGCGGCCGGCGCGTGCGTGGTGCTGGGTTCGGCGACCCCCAGCCTGGAAAGCCGCTATAACGCCGAACGCGGCAAGTACCGGTTGATCGAACTTCCGGGCCGCATCGAGGAGCGGCCCATGCCGTCCGTGGAACTGATCGACATGCGCCAGGAGTTTCTGGAAACGCGCCAGCAGGCTACGCTTTCGCGCAAACTGACGGATGCCATCGGGGCGCGCCTGGAGAACGGGGAGCAGACCATCGTCCTGTTGAACCGTCGCGGCTTTTCGAGCTTTGTCGCCTGCCGGGCGTGCGGCGAGCGCGTGCAGTGCGCGAATTGTTCGCTGACTCTGACCTATCACAAGCGCGAGCGGCGGCTGCTGTGCCACTACTGCGGTTACGCCGAAAAGGTGCCGAGCATCTGCCCCAAGTGCGCGAGCGAACACATTTATTTCCTGGGCGTGGGGTCGGAGAAGGTGGAAGAGGAGCTCCACCGCGCGTTTCCGGCGGCGCGCATCGCGCGGCTGGACCGCGATACCGTGACGGGCAAGCGGCAGTACGAGACCATCCTCCAGGATTTCCGCGACGGACATTTCGACATCCTGGTGGGCACCCAGATGATCGCCAAGGGCCACGACATTCCCAACGTGACGCTGGTGGGCGTGATCTCCGCCGACATCGGGCTGGGGATGCCGGATTTTCGAGCGGCCGAGCGGACCTTTCAACTGTTGACGCAGGTGGCGGGACGCGCCGGACGCGGCAGCGTGCCCGGCATCGTGCTGATTCAGACCATCAATCCCGAGCACTACGCGGTCCGCATGGCGGCCGCGCAGGACTACCAGGCCTTCTACGAAAAGGAACTGAACTTCCGGCGCATGATGCACTACCCGCCGTTCAGCGCCATGGCGAATGTGCTGGTGCGCGCCGAAAAAAGAGAGATGGCCATGCGAATGAGTTCCGAGTTGGGACTGCTGCTCTCACCGCCGCCGGAGAAACTGAAGATCATGGGACCGGCTGAAGCGCCGGTGCCACGGCTCAAGAATGAGTATCGCTACCAGTTCCTGGTGAAAGCGGCCAGCCGCAAGGCGCTCAACGAATGGTTGGGCCGGGTGCGCGCGTTTGCGCTGGAACGGAAGTGGGGCGCCACCGCGCTGGTGATTGACGTCGATCCACTGACGTTGATGTAGCGGTCAAAGTGGTATTGCGCACGAGCGCGTGCGCCACTTCATCGGGCCACGTGTGAGAAACCCGCAGCAGGCCGACGGGGGCGTCGGCCGCGTCAGCGCTGGGAATGGGTGAAAAACACAGGGAGCCCCGGAACGGGGCGAAAGAACTTCTACAGCGGTGGTTCTTTCGCCCCGTTTCAGGGCTGGTCAATTAGCTACGGCGACCCACGGCTCACGCCATGGGCTATGTTGTTTGGCCCTCCGGGCGTGGTGTTTTGGTTGCGGCTTGCCGCAATGCGAGACGTGCGGGTCAACCTCCGAATGCTTTTCCAACGCGACTGAGCATGGTCCCCGGCGGACCCTCGGCCACCGACAGAACTTCCACTGAGACTTCCAGCGGAATGCGAACCACCTTCCCCGCCGTCATACAGGCGTAGGGCATGGAAAGGTGAGTGGAAACCGCTTGGGGGTCGATGTTCTCCCTGTCCTGGGAGACCGGCAGAACCGCCAGGAAGTCCTGTTCGTTCCAACGGCCCATGACGGCATCCTTGGGGACGCAGTTTCGCATCCGGCGGGCAAACGTCGCCACCAGTTCGTCGGCGAGCGAGGCGCCGTACCTGGCTCTGGCCTGCGCCAGGCCGTGCGCTTTGAGAATCAGAACCATGAAGCCCGCGGCCGGCAGGGATTCGACGTACTCCTCGATGGAACGGCGGCTGGAAAACTTCGAGGCCTGGTCCATGGCGGCGGCATTCTGCAGAGATTCGACGCGTTGGTGCAGGATGCGGACTTCGGTTTGCAGTTGCGCCATCGTGAACTGCTGCTCCCGGCGCATTTGGGCGAGGTCCCCTTCGATGGAATCGACGGCGGTCGTCAACATCGCACGCAGCGGCGCGCCCTCTGGCCCAGCTGCCGCTTCGCGCACCCGCTTCAGGGTGTCGCGCAGCCGCGTGGCGTGATCGCCATCGGATTGGGCGAGCGCCTCCACGATTTCATGCAACGCTTTGGCGGTGCTCTCCAGTTGTTGGCGCAGCCGGTTCAGGAATTCGGCTGCCTTGTCGCGATAGTCGCGGAGCAAGCCTCGCAGCGTGGCGCGGCTCTCCAGCAGGGTTTGCGATGCAGCCTGAACCTCCGCCGCCAACCCGGTCACATACTTGACGTGCGTCCCGGTGATCTCGGCGTCGAGTTGCACGGCATATTGAGCCATGTTTTGAATGGCCGCGATGTAGCACTCGAGGGCGACGCCGGGCTCTTCGGGTGGGCGGCCGGGAGGGGTGGAGGATTCTCGAATCCAGATCACGTTTTGGCTCTCACCCTCATATATCGGTTCAGCACCTCCAAAGCTTTACCGCAAGTTTTTCCTTGATTTTCCCTTTTTGTTCGCCCACAATGAAAAGGGGCTTGTCATGGCACTCACGAAACGGCAAAAGCAGGTGCTGGATTTTATCGCCGGCTTCCTCAATGAGAACGGCTACTGCCCGAGCTACGAAGAAATTGCCCGCGGATTGGACCTGGCCTCACTCGCCACCGTCCACAAGCACATCTCCGTTCTCGAGACGAAGAACTACTTGAAGCGCGGGTTCAACCAAAGCCGCTCGATCGAGCTGATGCCGAAATACCTGCAGGAGTACCAGCGTCCGCGGCCGGCGGCCGTGGAAATCCCGCTTCTGGGGCGCATCGCGGCCGGCGCACCCGTGGAGGCTGTCGAGCAGCGGGAGACCTTGAGTTTCGCTGACTATGTGGGTAACGCCGACACGTTTGCGCTCGAAGTGCGCGGAAATTCCATGATTGACGATCACATCTGCGATGGCGATCGCATTCTACTGGAGCAGGTGGCCGAAGCCAGGGATGGCGATATCGTGGTGGCGCTGGTGGCCGGCAGCGAAACTACGCTGAAGCGGTTCTACCGTGAAGCGGGCGGCATGGTACGGCTGCAGCCCGCCAACTCGACGCTCAAACCGATTGTGGTGCCTGCCCGCGATGTGCAGATTCAGGGGCGCCTGCTGGCGGTGCTGCGGAAGTACAAATAAATTTAAGTACATCCGCGCGGAAGTTTAGTCGCGTGCTCCGGCCGCCGAAGCCAAACAGGAATCTGCATATTCGACGCGGAGGCGCGGAGGAAAAAAGCAAGGTCAAGACCTGAGGGTGCTGAGGAAGCCGAAAATATTCGTGCCGAAGTGGGAAGAATTCAACTGGGTAGGCACTTACGGTCGTGCGACAAATCGAGGCTCGCTGAGGAGCCTCTCACGGAGTCGCGGCTAGTACTGTGACCGATAGAATTCGTTCCATCGTCCGGCAACCGCTCTCTTACGTTCGCGGCTCCGATCTGAGCCGGTCCGGCAACCGCTCTCTTACGTTCGCGGCTCCGATCTGGGCAATCGCTCTCTTACGTTCGCGGCTCCGATCTGAGCCCAGGGGGCACCCCGTCAGCAAGCGGTATTCCAATAAGGACCAAATCTCTCGATCAAAGGACCAGGCAGAGGTTAGACAGCGGAGGCTTGGGCGCGCAGTTCCTGTTCGGCGCGCAGCCAATCTTCCTCGGGAGAACCACCCTGATAGCCACGAGCTTCCCAATAGAAGTATGCCAGGTGGGCAATCTGCTCGGCGGCGGGAGCGGCGGCAGTTGCCGCGGCGGGCTGGGCCGCCGAACGGCGCGGACGCCGGGGGGTTACGGGTTTGTGGCGAGCCGACGCTGGGGCCGAGACCACGACTTCTTTTTCCGAGACGCGCTTGGTAGGCATGTTAGATTTGATAACTCCCGTGTGGATTAGTTGCTTCTTATTATATCTCATTGTGTGTTAACGCCCCATCAAAAGTTTCTATCAATCGGATTACGGGGTTTTCAGACATCCTTGTCTGGGTAGCGTATACTAAGGTCTAGATTGCGGAGAATGGCAATTTCCGGAATTCTGCTTGCGTTCCTGGCGCAGGCAGCCTCCGCGCCACCGAAAGTCATCGCGGTGGACGTGGATGGGGTAGTGCACCCCATCACTGTTGAAATCGTCGCCGGCGCGCTTGCGCAAGCCCGCGCGGAGAACGCTTCCCTGGTGGTGGTGCGCCTCAACACACCCGGCGGCCTGATGGACGCCATGCGCGAGACCATCGAGGAGATGTTGGCTTCGCCGGTTCCGGTGGTCACGTACGTGGCGCCCAGCGGCGGGCGCGCGGCCTCCGCCGGATTCTTTCTGCTGGAAGCCGGCGAAGTCGCCGCCATGGCGCCCGGCACCAATACGGGGGCCGCGCACCCGGTGGCCATGACCGGCGAGATGGACGCGGTGATGGCGCAGAAGGTGGAAAACGACGCCGCCGCTTATATCCGCAGCATTTCCGCCAAGCGCGGCCGGAATAGCGAACTGGCCGAAACCACCGTGCGGCAAAGCAAGTCGTATACGGAGCGCGAAGCGCTCGACCAGCACCTGATAGATTTGATTGCGGCCAACGATAGCCAATTGCTGGCGGCGCTCGACGGCCGCACGGTGACGCGCTTCGATGGCCGGGTGCAGACGCTGCATACGGCGGGGGCCATGGTGGAGGTCTACCAAAAGTCGCTCCGCCAGAAAATCGTCAGCGCCATCGCGGACCCCAATATTGCGCTGGTGCTGCTGGTGATTGGCGCGCTCGGGATCTATATCGAGTTCCACTCACCGGGGCTCATCGCGCCGGGCGTGGTAGGAGCGATCCTGGTGCTGCTGGGACTCTCCGCCATCTCCGTGCTTCCCATCAACTGGCTGGGCGCGGCGCTGCTGCTGCTGTCGTTCACCTTGTTCGTGCTGGAGGCGAAGTTCGCGGCGCACGGAATTCTGGCCGTGGGAGGCGCGGTGTCCATGGTGCTGGGAGCCGTGATGCTGGTGGATAGCCCGATTCCCGAAATGCGCGTTCACTGGGCGACCGCGATTGCGCTGGCAGTGCCCTTCACGGCCATCACGGTGATGCTGCTTTCGCTGGTCGTGCGCGCGCGGCGCGGCAAGGTGGAGACGGGGAGCGAGGGCATGATCGGCCAAACCGGCTCGGTGGTCACCGCACTCGAGCCGGAAGGCATGGTTTTCGTGCACGGCGAGTATTGGGATGCGGTCTCGCTACGCCCCGCGGCGGTGGGCACCCGCATTCGCGTCACGGCCATCGATAAACTGAAGCTCACGGTAGAACCGGTTCCGGATCAAAAAGGAGGCTGAGATGATCGATTTCACCAGTTTCACCACTATCGCCGTGGTGATTGTCGTGTTGTACCTGATCAGTTCCATCAAGATTCTGCGGGAATACGAACGCGGCGTCATTTTCCGCCTCGGCCGCCTGCTGCCGGAGCCCAAGGGTCCGGGAATCATCCTGGTGTTCGCGCCCATCGACCGGATGGTGCGGGTCTCACTGCGCATCGACACGCTGGAGGTGCCGGCGCAGGACGTGATCACGCGCGATAACGTGACCGTGAAGGTCAATGCGGTGATTTATTTCCGGGTAGTGGAACCGCGCCTGGCGGTGGTCGAGGTCTCGAATTTCCTCTATGCCACCTCGCAACTGGCGCAGACCACGCTGCGCAGCGTGCTCGGCGAAGTGGAGCTGGACGAACTGCTGAGCCAGCGCGAAAAGCTGAACATCCGGCTGCAGGCGATTCTCGACCAGCACACCTCGCCGTGGGGCGTGAAAGTGTCCATGGTGGAAGTGAAGCAGGTGGACCTGGCCGAGTCGATGATTCGCGCCATCGCGCGGCAAGCCGAGGCGGAACGCGAGCGGCGCGCCAAGATTATCCACGCCGAGGGAGAGTACTCCGCGTCGGAAAAGCTCGCCATGGCGGCGGAGGTCATCCAGAAACAGCCTGCGGCCCTCCAGTTGCGATATCTCCAGACTCTGGTCGAAATCGGAACGGAGAAGAATACGACTATCGTTTTCCCGCTTCCGCTGGATATAATTGCATCATTCAAGGGCGCCCTGGACCGATCTGGCCGCGGCAACGGATCGGGCGCTCCTCAGTCGTAAAACATGCGCAACAAGGAAACCGGCGAATTCGAACTGGTGGTGGGCGACCGGCAACTGCTCAGCGGGTTCTTTATCGGAGTCCTGCTGCTGGCCGTGGTGTTCGCGATGGGCTACGTGCTGGGGCAGAACTCTCCGCGATCCCCCAAACTGGCGACGGAGGGGGTCGCGACCAATACGGGTGCGCCCAACCGCCCGCAGCCGGCGTCTCCAGCCGAGCCCAAACCCGACACAACCGCGGCGGCCGCCACTCCACCAGGAGACGCCGAGACCGGAGCTAGTGCCGCCTCCAATGCGCCGCCGCAGCCGACCACGCAACCGGCGCGCGACCCGTCGGCGCCCGCGCCCGCGCAGCCGGCCTCCGCAACCGCCGCGCCGCCGGTCTCCGCTCCGGTTTCGGCGGCGGAAGATCAAGCCAATGCCTCATACCTGCAAGTCACGGCCTCGGCTTCGCGGAGTTCCGCGGAAGCCGTGATGAAAACCCTGGAAGAGGGTGGTTACCCGGTTATCCTGCATGCCGGCCCAGGCACTCTCACGGCCGTCTGGGTAGGTCCCTATACCGATCGAAAGCCGCTGGCCGAAGCCAAGAGCAAACTCGAGAAGGCCGGATTCAACCCCATCATCAGGAAGCCGTGAACGATTCCCTGGTCCAACTCGGAGCCCCCACCCGGCCCCGGCTTCCCGAGTGGGCGCGCAAGAGCCGCACGCATTTCGAATCCCTCAACCATCTGAAGTCCGGGTTCCGCCGCCTGGACCTGCACACGGTTTGCGAATCTGCGCGCTGCCCGAATATCCACGAGTGCTTCCATCGCGGCGCCGCCACCTTCATGATCCTGGGCGATCGCTGCACGCGCGGATGCGGTTTCTGCTCGGTCCCCAAGTTCAATCCGGCGCGCCAGGAACTGCCGCTCGACCCGGCCGAACCGGCCAACGTGGCCCGCATGGCCGCCGAAATGCGCCTGCGCTACGTGGTGATCACGAGCGTCAACCGCGACGACCTGGAGGATGGCGGATCGCGCCATTTCGCCGAAACCGTGCGTGAGGTGCGCCGCGCGCTGCCGGATGCCCGCGTGGAAGTGCTGACGCCGGATTTTTGCGGCTCGCTCGAAGCCGTGGGGCGCGTGCTCGATGCCCGGCCGCACGTGTTCAATCACAACATGGAGACCGTGCCGCGGCTCTACGCGCGCGTGCGCCCGCAGGCCGATTACCGGCAATCGCTCGATGTGCTGGCCTTCGCGCACCGCCATGCGGGTCGGGCTCTCACGAAGTCCGGCTTCATGGTGGGGTTGGGCGAAACCGAAGAGGAAGTGCGGGCGCTGCTCCGCGATCTCGATGCCGCCGGCGCCGACATTGCCACAATCGGCCAGTATCTCCAACCCACGCGGCGCAACCTGCCGGTGGCCGCTTTTATCGAGCCGCGCGTGTTTGAGGAATACCGCGATTACGGCCTTTCCCTCGGCTTCAAGATGGTCTTCAGCGGGCCGCTGGTGCGCAGTTCCTATATGGCCGACCAAGTCAACGCCGGCGCTTTGAGCGAAGCCGCCAGACGGAGCTTGTGCTGAACTTTCTGCTCTCGCTCGTCTCGGCGGGGCTGCTGGTCCTGTGTTTCCCGCGGTTCGACCTGGCGTGGCTGGCTCCCTTCGCGCTCGCTCCCATGCTGGCGGCATTGGCGCGCGAACGCCGGCCGCTGCGCCGTTTCCTGATGGGCTGGAGCGCGGGCGTGGTCTTCTGGTTCGGCGTCTGCTACTGGATCCAGTTCGTGCTGGCTTTCCACGGCGGCATGGGCAACCTGGTGGGCTGGTTGGTGTTCCTGCTCTTTTGCGCCGCCAAGGCGCTTCACATGGGGGTCTTCGCGCTGCTGGCGGGAATCATGATGCGCCGCTGGTGGGCCATTCCCGGAGTCGCCGCCTTGTGGGTTGCGGTGGAGGTGACGCACGGTCCACTGGGCTTCGCGTGGCTGGCGCTAGGCAACGCGGGCATCGACATGAGTTTTCCCATGCGCCTGGCGCCCTACACCGGCGTCTATGGGCTCTCCTTCGTGTTTGCGATGATGTCCGTGGCCCTGGCGCTGGCGGCGATGCGCCGCCCGCGGGTGGAGCTGCTGTGGCTGGCTCCGCTGGCCGCGATGCTGTTGCTGCCGCCGCTGCCACCCGCCGAGCCGGGCCACGATACCGCGCTGCTGGTCCAGCCCAACATCTCCGAAACCGAGCAGTGGACCTTCGAATCGCTGGAACGCACGGAGCGCGGCATGGCGGCCCTGACTCTGGAAAGCGCCCTGGCGCACCCCGAGCAGCCGCCGGCCCTCCTGATCTGGCCGGAAGCGCCCGCGCCATTTTATTACGACGAAGACGCGCGCCTGCGCAACTACATCGACACTGTGACGCGCACGACGCACGCCTACCTGCTGACCGGCGAGGTGAGCCACACGCCGCAGGGAGCACCGCTCAATTCCGCCGTCCTGGTTTCGCCCGCCGGCACGCTGGTAAGCCGCTACGACAAGGTGAACCTGGTGCCCTTTGGCGAGTTTGTTCCGTGGCCCTTCGGCTGGCTGACCAGCAAGATTTCCACCGAGGCGGGCGATTTCGCCGCCGGCAAGCGCGTGGTGGTATCGCCCATAGGAGTGCACAAGATCGGCGCTTTCATCTGCTACGAATCGGTGTTCCCGAACTTCGTGCGGCAGTTCGCCGATAACGGCGCCCAGGTGCTGATCAACATATCCAACGACGGCTGGTTCGGACGGAGCGCCGCGCGGCGCCAGCATCTCAGCCTGGTGCGCATGCGCGCCGCCGAGAACCGCCGATGGATACTGCGCTCGACCAACGACGGCATCACGGCTACGGTCGACTCCGCCGGGCGCCTGCGCGGATCGCTGCCGCCCTATGTGGAGGCCACGTCCTACACCGGCTTCAGCTACATCGCGGAGAAGACCGTATACACGCGCTTCGGCGACTGGTTCGCGGCGTTGTCGGCTTCGCTGGCGATCCTGTGCCTGGTAGCGGACCGGGCAGCGTAAGGGAGTCTGATCGATGTTAGCCAGGAGTTCCCCGGTTATACTTCCTCAACATTGATCAGAAAATTCCTAATCTCGGCAAGTCCATTGCAGAGCCCATAAATTACTGCGAGAAGGCGGTCAAGAAGCACGCAAAGAGCCTGCCAGGGTTCGATATCTGAGCATAAATCTCCTCTAGAGAGGCCCCTTCAATCTGAGTTATGGTGCAGTACTAACCTTGTGATTAACGGTACTTTATGTTCATGAAAAGCTATGGCCACAATATGAGCGCAGGCTGTTCCAAGCGGAACCATGGGTTAGGACCAGCCGTGAAAATCGATCGCATCCAGTACGACTGGGAGCAGGCCGTGATCGCGAGGTCACGAAAACACAGGCAGGTGATCAAGGGATCACAATGAAAAAACAAAAGCTCAGGAGCGAATACAATGACGTTTTTACGCAGTTTCTGGAAAGACGAACAAGGGCAGGACCTGATCGAATATACGCTGCTCATGGCGTTTGTAGCGCTGGCTTCGGCCGCTCTTTTCTTGGGCGCCGGCGGCAGCATCAAGAACATTTGGACCATCACCAACGCTCAGTTGTCGAACGCGGCGACCAGCGCGAGCTAACCGACCTCGGTGTGGAGGGGGCCGGCATGGGGTCATGATTGCAGACGAGTTTGTGAACTCGCTCGTCGCAGCTTCAGCCTGATATGTCCCGGCGGGACCAGTAATGGTCACGATGCGGGATACGGAGGACGGCAAGCGAAGGCGCTTGAAGCTGGAGCTGACGCCTACATCACAAAACCATTCCGGCTCCGCGAACCGATCGTTCGCATCCGAGCCGTTCTACTCGGAATCGGCGCTGGCGCTACGCTGCCTACACGCGAAGGGCCTTGCGCACTCACGGTGGCGCCGGAAAGGTGTGCCGGTTTTCGGTCCAGCCGGTCCGCGTCCTCCCGCATGGAAGAGAATTCGCGTACTACTGCCTTGACCGCGAGATGTTGTCCTTCTTGGGAAACCACTCCCTTACGGTCGAGCGACAAGTCGTGGCTCGCATCGGAGTTGTAAGCGAGAGTGCCGCGGAAAGGCACCAAACCAGCCGGTCAGAGCACTACCGCCAATCGTGGTCTGCTCTGTTTCGAGCCGAGCCTTTTGCCAGAACTTCCTTCACTTTGTCGAGCAGTTCCGACGCCCTGAATGGCTTGGGGAAGATCTCGAATCCTTGAACGAGCGCCGGATTTTCGAGGCGATCATCGTCGAGGAGGCCGCCCACCATGAGAACGGGAATCCCGGGGCACCTCCCGCGCAGATACACCGCGGCGTCATACCCTGATATGTCCTCAACGTAGTGGCGGACCATCAACAGGTCGGGCGTACATTCCTTCAGCCGGTCGACGGCACTACCTACATCGCCTGCCGTCTGGACAAGATATCCCTGGGATTCCAGGGCTTCGCAAATAACATTGCGGATAATCGGCTCGGATGCCAGAAACAGAATCGTTTGGTTCATCGGCTAATCGCCAATATGTTAGCGCGTGCCGCTTCAGGCCCGCTACTGTCTTCTATGATTATGGGTGCTGTCGAACAGGCAGCAGGCGAGCGCTGAAGGTCGCCCGCCCGGCCGTTACACGGCCGTCGAGTCGTGGCATCATATATACATGCACCTGAGAGGGATGTTTCTTTGCGCGGCGTTGTGCGCCGCCGCCGTCGTGCTATTCCAGGCTGCGCAAAACCCCCAACTGCCGCCGCCTTACGCCACCAAGGGGGTGTCCAACGGTCCGAGAGTGATTCCACAACCAGCCGGCGCCAAGCTCACCGTGCCGGCCGGTTTCCAAGTGGAAGAATGGGCCGATGATTTCACTACTCCGCGCTTCATGATGCTGGGTCCCAGCAATGAGATCCTGCTCGCCGATTCGGGACGCCTTACCAATTGCGGCGGCGCTCATACGGGGACTGTCTACGTCTTCAAAGGCAAGGAGCGCAAGAAGCTGATCGAGAAATTGAATCAGCCGTTTGGGTTGGCCATACTGAACGGCTACCTGTATGTGGGTGAGTGCGATTCGGTGAAACGCTACCCGTACGACGCCAAAGCCATGACCGCCGGTCCCGGGGAAGAGGTGGTTTCGCTGGCGGGCCAAGGCTCCCATCACTGGACGCGAAGCCTGCTGTTCGACCGCGGGGGGAAGTATCTGTACGTGGGCGTCGGCTCGGCTTCCAACGTGGCGACGGGCGAGGACCCGCGGCGCGCGGCCATCAACCGCTATAGCGTGGACGGATGGAAGCACGACATCTTCGCGTCGGGCACGCGCAATCCCATCGGTCTGCGCTGGTATCCAGGCACCGACACGCTTTGGGCCGCGGTGCAGGAACGCGACGATCTGGGCGACGACCTGGTGCCGGACTACTTCACGCACATTCAGCCGGGCGGCTTCTATGGCTGGCCGTATTCCTACATCGGCCCGCATGAAGATCCCCGAAATGCGGGACTGGCGCCTGCTCTGGTTGCGAAAACGATTGTTCCCGATGTGCTGCTGGGCGCGCACGTCGCGGTGCTCGATTTCCTGTTCTATACGGGCAAGCAATTTCCGGCGGAGTATCAGGGCGGCGCGTTCCTTTGCTTCCATGGTTCCTGGAACCGATCCCTGCGCGTCGGTTATTCGGTTGCCTTCATCCCGTTCAAGAACGGCACACCCTCGGGTCCCATCGCCGAAGTGGTGAAAGGCTGGATGATTGCGCCCGACAAGCCCGAAGTGTGGGGCCGGCCAGTGGGATTGCTGCAAATGCCCGATGGCAGCCTGTTGATCTCCGAAGACGGCAACGGGAAGCTCTACCATCTGACTTACACGGGAAAATAACCGTTTGCGAAGGGTTCTGCTGATTGGATGCGCCTGTGCCGTCGTTTGGGGCGCTACGCCTTTTCCGCATGGCACGCACCTCGGCATGGGGTTGAAGTGCCTCACCTGTCACGCCGCCGCGGCCAGCAGCACGAAGGTTCAAGACAACCTGTTGCCGGCCAAGGAAGTTTGTCTGGGATGCCACGACGACGCCGAGATTGCAGCGCCGCCGGCCACCAATCTGACGCATTTCAGCCATGCGCTGCATTTGAAGATGGGAGACGTCGCGGCGTTCCTGGCCGCTGCCATCGACCACAAGAATTACCTGCAGACGCCGGGAGATCGAACACCGTGGATCCGCAGCCGCCTGGGAACGCACGATCCCTGCCAGGCTTGCCACCGCGGTCTGGAGGAATCGGACCGGGTCACGCGCGCCGCGCTGCCTCAAATGGCCGACTGCCTGGTCTGCCATACGGCGATTGAAGCCCCGTTCTCCTGCTGGGACTGCCACGCGAAGGATGCCGAGCTGCGCCCGCCCAGCCACACCGAAATTCCTCATTTCATGGACGCCCACAGCTCCGGAAAAGTGCAACTGGATAAGGCAACCTGCGCCCTGTGCCACGGGCGCAATTTCCGCTGTATGGGATGCCACTAGTACCGTGACCGGTAGAATTCGATCCGTCGTCCAGCAACCGCTCTCTTACGTTCGCGGCTCTGATAGGAGCCGGGCGTCAGCAGGCGGTGTACCAGTAAGGACTAAATCTTGCGGTCAGAGGACTGCGAGCGTGTAATTTTGACCGCTGCACGTCACAATGTCACAGGTGTAGCGCTCAATCCGTTTGATAACAAAGAACGTACTTTCTGGTAGCTGGATTGCTGGTATCACAGGCCAAAGGAGGGGCGCACTATGCCAATCGTCAAAATTACCGGATCGGGTTTGTCTGCGATTGGGCTTTCCGTGGCGCTTCTTTGGGGCTGCCTGATCGGGGAGCGGGTCATCACGCGGGATGCCGCCAGAGAGCGCTCGCGCGTGGTCCGGGAACTCGAACGGATGCGGCTCGAACGGCAGGCGTCGCCCGCATCCGCACCGGTACTGCGCCGCGTAATGCGCGCTCCGATGGCCCTGGGATAGAATTTTTCCCAAAGCGACGCAAGGCGACGGGTTGTACAATTGCAACGATGGCGAAACTCGTTGCAATTCTGTCCCTGTCGCTGGTGGTCGCCGGATGCGGTAAAAAGCCGGCTGAGCGATTTGCCAGGCTCTCCGAAGAATTTGTTTACACCACGTTGTCTTTTTCGCCTTCCGCGGCGACCGCCGCGGGGCTGCACAAATACCAGGATCGAACCCTGGACGGCTTACTGGACGACCTGAGCCCGGCGAGCATCGCGCGCCAGCGCAGCTTCTACGTGGGCTTCCGTGAGCGTCTGGAGCGGCTCAAGCAGGATGAGCTTTCGGCCGAGGACCGCGCCGACTGGCGGATTCTGGAAGACCAGATTTCCCTAGCCCTGCTGGAATTCGACGAGATCCGCAACTACATGCACAACCCGGCGACCTACGTCGAGACGCTGGGAAACGCTCTTTTCACGCCGTATGTTCTGGAGTACGCGCCCAAGGGCGAGCGCGCCGGCCACATTATTTCCCGGCTGAAGGCGGTCCCTCTGTTTTTGGACCAGGCGAGAAGCAACGTCGCGTCGGCTCCGGCCATCTGGGCGAACGTGGCGATGGATGAGAATCAAGGCAACATGGACATGGTGGACAAGACCATCCGCATCTGGACGCCGGAGGACAAGCGCGAGCTCTACTCGCGCGCCGCGCAACCGGCCCTGATGGCCATGCGACGGTTTCAGGATTACCTGAAGGGGAACCTGGCGCCTCGCAACGATTACAGTTGGCGGCTGGGCGGCAAGAGCTATCCGCAAAAATTCCGTTTCTCGCTGGAGAGCGGAATCGAACCGGACAGCGCGTTGCTGATGGCGGAGACGGAGCTGAAGCAGGTACGCGAACGGATGCTCGAGCTATCGCTGCCGTTGCATAAGCAGATGTTTCCAGGGCACCCGGAACACACCGATTTAAACGGCGAAGCGCGGGAAAACCGGGTGGTCGGCGAGGTGCTGGCGAAAATTGCCGAGCGCCACTCGACGCGCGAATCCTACATGGATGACGCGCGGCAGGATCTCGCGGAAGCCCGCGCCTTTGTGGAGAGCAAACACCTGCTGACGCTGCCGTCGCGCGCCAATCTCCAGGTGATTCCCACGCCTGAGTACATGCGGGGCGCGTACTCGGTGGGCGGCTTCAACGCCGCACCCGCCCTTGAGCCGCAACTGGGGGCCTTCTTTTGGGTGACTCCGATTCCGCCGGACTGGCCTGAGGAGCGGGCCAATTCCAAGCTGCGGGAATACAATTTCTACAAGTTGAAGCTGCTGACCCTGCATGAGGCTATGCCCGGCCACTACGTGCAGATGGAGGTGGCCAACGATGTGCAGCCCGCGGGCCGGCGCCTGTTGCGTTCGGTCTTCGGAAACGGACCATATATCGAGGGTTGGGCGGAATTCGCCACGCGCACCATGATCGAGCAAGGCTTTTTGGATCGCTCGCCCGAACTGGCGCTGACTTTCGCCAAGGAGGAATTGCGCGTGCTGGCCAACACGATTCTGGATGTGCGGCTGCACATGCTCGACATGACCGACCAGGAGGCCTTGGACCTGATGGAGCAACGGACCTTCCAGGAGCACGAGGAAGCCGTCGAGAAACTGCAGCGCGCCAAGCTCTCCTCCTGCCAGTTGCCGATGTACTTCCTGGGCTGGCGCGGCTGGAACCAGGTCCGCAACGACTACCGACGGGCCAGAGGCGAGGCCTTCAACATGTCCGGCTTCAACGACCGGGCGCTCAAGGAAGGTGCGGTGCCGCTGCCAGTATTGGGCGGACTGCTGAAGTGAAGGATGCGGGCCAGGCAAACGGGCCAGCCGTCTGAAACGTCTATAATTGATGAAGCCTAAGTCTGGGATGCAGGAAAACGAGAGTCCCGATCTCACCCCGCCGCGAGGCCCCCAGGAGGAGCCGCGCCGGTCGTCCCTCGCCGTGCTGTGGAACGCCCTCTCGTGGGTTCGCGACCTGGCTTTTTCCGTGCTTATCGCGGTGGTCTCGATCGTCTTTATCTACCAGCCGGTGAAGGTGGAAGGAACCAGCATGACGCCGGGGCTGGACGACCAGGAACGGATTTTCATCAACAAGTTCACCTACCGTTTCGGGCTGGGAAATATCGAACGCGGGGACACCGTGGTATTTCGCGCGCCCACAGATCCGGACAAGTCGTACATCAAGCGGGTAATCGGGCTGCCCGGCGACCGGGTGCGCATCGAACGCGGTCAGGTGTATGTCAACGGCCGGGCGCTGGTGGAACCCTACATCCAGGACGACTATCGCGACTATTCCAGCATGGAGGAGAAGGTGGCGCCGCCGGGCAAATACTTCGTGCTGGGCGACCACCGCAATTCTTCGAGCGACAGCCGCGCCTGGGGCTGGGTGCCGCGAGACAAGATTTACGGGAAAGCCGTGTTCGCTTACTGGCCGCTGGCCAAAATGGGACGGCTGAAATAGCCTGGTGTCTCCCCGGATCCTATTACCGCCGCACCAGCCACATCACCAGCGTAAGCGCCAGGCTGAGCAGGATGCAGGTGGTGATGGGAAAATAGAAATCGAAGTTGCGCCCGTGGATATGGATATCGCCGGGCAGCCGGCCGAGGTGCAAAGGCAGGCGTCCGCCGAAGGACAAGAGCAATCCGACAGCCAGCAGCACCAGGCCCATCACGATGAGAAGTCGGCCCAGGGGCATACCTTCAGTATGCCTCAAGTGGGGCAAGGCTTCAGTCTGCCAACCGCGTACCGGCGGACGGCGTTCACTAGATAGTCTTTAGTCAAAAATTCTGATTAAGAGCAAGCACCCGGCTGGACCGGCTCAGCCGGGGCGGCGGACCGGAAGCCGATTCCGGCTCCCGCCCTAACACGCCAGATCTTGCCGCTCCAGTTTGAACTTTTCCAGGTTGCCCAACACGGTGACGGCGATCTGACCGGGGTTGAAAAAATTCTGCGCGATTGCCTGCACGTCTCCGGCGGTCACCGATTCGATGCTCTCCACCACTTCGTCGAGCGTGAAGAACTGGCGGAAGTACATCTCCTGGCGGGCCAGATTGGACATGCGGCTGGAAGTGGATTCCAGGCCCAGCATGAGCGAGCCCTTGAGGTGGTCTTTGGCGCGGCGCAGCTCGTCATCGGCGACGGGCCGCTCTTTGAGGTCGCGGAATTCCTTCAGGACGGCGTCCACCACCTTGCGCGTGGAGGCGAGCGAGGTCCCGGCGTAAATGGAAAGGCAGCCGGTGTCGCGATAAGGGCTCAGCTCCGAGAAGACCGCGTATGCCAGGCCCTGGCGTTCGCGGATGTTCTGGAACAGGCGCGAGCTCATGCCGCCGCCCAGCAGGGTGTTGAGCACGTAACAGGCGAAGCGCTGCTCGTGCGGCAGCGGGTAAGAGGGCACGCCCAGGCAGAGATGCACCTGCTCCAGGGCTCTCTTGTTGCGGAGGGAGATGCGCGCGTGGGTGCTTGGGACGCTGTCTTCCGCCGCGGGCCCGCCGGGCGCAAGCGATGCGAAATGCCGGCTGGCCAGCTCGACCAACCGGCCGTGCGTCAGGTTGCCGGCCGCCGTGATGAGCATGTTGGCGGGCGCATAGACCGTGCGATAGTAACCCTGGATGGCGGCGCGGTCGAATGCCTTGACCGTCTCATTGGTTCCCAGAATCGGCTTGCCGAGCGGGTGATCTTTCCAGAAGTTGGAAGAGAAGATCTCGTGCACCAGGTAATCCGGGCTGTCGGCCTCCATCTTGATCTCTTCCAGCACGACGCCTTTTTCCTTCTCGATATCCGCGTCGTCGAACCTGGGGTGCAGGACCAGGTCGGCCAGAACATCGAAGGCCAGCGACAGGTGCTGATCGAGCACCTTGGTGTTGAAGCAGACCAGTTCCTTGGCGGTATAGGCGTCCAGGTTGCCGCCGATGGAATCGACGGAACGCGCGATGTCTTCGGCGGAGCGCGAAGTGGTGCCCTTGAACAGCATGTGCTCGATGAAGTGGGAAATGCCGGTCTGCCGGGGCGTCTCGCGGCGCGAGCCGGTCGCGATCCACACGCCCACGGAAACCGAGCGCACGTGCGTCATGGCTTCGGTGATGACGCGCACGCCGTTCTCTAGCGTGGTCATTTCGATGTCCCGTGCGGGACTACTGGTTGCATTCATGCGGGAAGAGACGGAAAGGCTCTGCTCCTATTGTGACACTTCCTGGCGGCGACGCGCCAATCCGCTACACTGATTCATAGATGCCGCAACCGCTGGTGGGGATGGAGCTTTCGGATTTGCGCGAGGCCCTGGGACCGGAACGGCCCGCCTATCGCTCCAAACAGATTTATGAAGCCCTCTACCGCGGGCAGGCGGCGGAGTTAGCGCAGATTTCGACGTTGCCGGCGGCCATGCGGGCCGACCTGGCGGCGCGCCACACGGTGGGATTGCCGGAGATCGCGCACGTCTACCAATCCATCGACGGCACGCGTCGCTACCTGTTGCGGCTGGACGACGGCAAAACCGTCGAGACGGTTCTGATGCCCGAAGGCGAGCGCGACACCATCTGCATTTCGAGCCAGGTGGGCTGCCCGGTGGATTGTAAGTTCTGCATGACCGCGCTGCTGGGCCTGGAGCGCAACCTCACGGCGGGAGAGATCGTCGGGCAGGTGCTGCTGGTCGCGCGCGAGAATCGGCTCCGCCCGGACGGCGGCCGGCTCAACGTGGTGATGATGGGGCAGGGCGAGCCGCTGCTCAACCTGGAGAACGTCATCAAGGCCACGCGCATCCTGCTGGACCCGGCCGGCTTCGGGCTTTCGCCGCGGCGCATCACGGTATCGACCGCGGGGATTGTGCCCAAGATCGCGGAACTGGGACGCGAGCCGGTGCGGCCGAAGCTGGCGGTTTCCTTGAGCGCCTCCACCGAGGAATCGCGCCAGCAACTGATGCCCATCACCCGCAAGTACCATTTGAAGGACCTGATGGAAGCGTGCCGGCGGTATCCGCTGCGGCCGTGGGAGAAGCTGACCTTCGAGTACGTGTTATTGAAGGACGTGAACGACAGCGACGCCGACGCGCGGCGCGTCGTGAGATTGCTCGGGAATCTGAACTGCAAGGTGAATCTGATCGCGCTGAACCCCGGCCCGGAGATTCCGTATGAGACCCCGGCGCCGGAGCGGGTGGCCAGTTTCCAGCAGATTGTGCGGCGGGCGGTGCCCTGTTTTGTGCGCAAGCCGCGGGGGTTGGATATTTACGCGGCCTGTGGACAGTTGAAGCGGGCCAGCGGAAACTGAGCAGGGCGGACCCGCCCTCGTCCGCGCGCGACCCCTGGTCAAGCTCTTGCGTTCAAATCTTCTGTACCCGCCTCAGCGTATACAGCTCCGGCTTCATATTCTGGTTTTCAAACCGCTTCCAATCGTCGTTTACATGGATCAGCTTGCCGCTGATGTGATTGGAGCGTTGGGAGGCCAGGAACAGGGCCAGTTGCGTCTGCTTCTCGGGGGGAATGCCGCCGGTGATGCGCACCTGCTCGGCGTCTTCGATCTCCTTGCGGCCGGCTTTCTCTTCGCCCGCGTGCAGGATTTCGTCGGTCATATGGCTGTAGACGCTGCCCGGCGAGATGCAGTTGACCTGGACGTTATGGTCGCTGACCTCGACGGCCAGTCCTTCGGCGAAGCGGACAGTGGCGGCCTTGGACGCCGCATAGGCGCCGAAATTGGGACGCGTGTGGCCGGAACCGCCGCCGACAATCAGGATGATCTTGCCGGAACGTTTTTCGATCATCGGCGGCAGCGCCGCGCGGCAGGCGTTCACGGCGCCGATCAGGTTGGTCTGGATGGTGTCGGCCCAGGCTTCGGGCCTGGTGGAGAGTAGCGGGCCGATGGGACCTTGCACGCCCGCGGAGACGATCAGGACGTCCAGGCGTCCGAATTCTTTGAGCATGAGGGCGACCGCGTTCTTCATGTCGTCGAGGTTGCGGACGTCGGCCGGAAGCCGGAGCGCGGAGCCGCCGGCTTGTTCGATCTCGAGTTTCGCGAGGTCTAGTTCGGCTTTGCTGCGGGCCAGCAATCCAATCTGCGCGCCGGCTTCGGCAAAACCCAGGGCCAGGCGCTTGCCTATGCCGCGGCCCGCTCCGGTGATCAGGACGCTTCTGTCACGAATAGTATCCACAGTATGCACCGCCATTATAAGGCCGCGCAGGGGTTTGCGGAGATAGCTCGAAAGGACTGCCGGCTGATTCGCCAAAACAATGTCGCCCGTCAAGAAATTGACACCAGGGGCACTTTTCAACCGCTTGATTTGAATGGTCTTGTGAGTGGGCGGAAAACTGCCCTTGCACTTGTCATGAACATCAATCCCCTTTCGGGAACCAACAGTACTTACCTCCAATCTCTGCTGACCTCGGCATTGGGCGGCGCTGGTTCGACCAGCGGGAGCACCGGCAAATCGGGCGGCGTCTCGCTCGGGAATTCGCAGGATACCAACCAGCTTTCTCCCTTTGCCCAGTTGCTGAGCACTCTGCAGCAGCTTCAGCAGTCCAACCCAAGCGAATACAAGCAAATCACGCAGCAGATCGCGACCAACCTGCAAAGCGCCGCCAAGACCGCGACCGCGGACGGCAACACGGCGGCCGCGACCCAGCTCAATCAACTGGCCACGGACTTCACCACCGCCTCGCAAAGTGGGCAGCTTCCCAACATTCAGGATCTGTCGCAAGCGGTTTCCGGCGGCCACCATCATCATGGGCACCATATACGCCCGCCCCAGCTCATGATGCCCGACGATCCGGCGTCGAGTTCCACCAGCTCCAGTTCCACCACTGGGCAGAGCTCAAGCCCAGGCAGCAGCTCCACCACGGCTTTGTCGGCGCAGTATTTGAGCGGTTCGGGCCTCGGTTCGTCCAGTCAGAACAATGCGCTGAACCCGGTGGCAATCATCATGAATACGCTGACGACTGCCGGCATCACCATCAATAGCTGACTTGTGGGGCGGTCGCCCGGTCGCCCTCCCTGGCTGTTCGACTGAGGCTCTCGTTTTTTCGAATCGGGCCGATAAGCGCGTTGTGAACGTATTCCTGGCTCGCCAGGCGATTTACGATGCGGATCGGAGGATCCACGGGTACGAACTGCTATTCCGCCGTGCAGTGACTGAGTCCGCCGACGTGCACGACGGGAATGCCGCGACAGCCCAGGTGTTGCTGAACGCGGTGGTGGACATTGGGCTGGACAAAATCTCGACCGCGGAGCCGCTGTTCATCAACTGCACCCGCGACCTTTTGATGTTGGACCCGATCCTCCCACCGGACCGCTGTGTGCTGGAGGTTCTGGAAAGCGTCGAGGTCGACGCCGAGGCGTTGGAACGAATCCGCCGGTTGCGGCAGCGGGGCTACCGCGTGGCGCTGGACGATTTCACGCTGGATGGCAAACTGCACGCGGCTGTCTCTCTGGCGGACTATATCAAACTCGACGTGCTCGCCCTGACGGAAGCGGAATTGGTCCGGCACGTCAAGCTGCGGCGGCCGGGTCTGTTGCTGATCGCCGAAAAGATCGATTCCGAAAGCCTCATGGAGCGCTGCCGCGATTTGGGATTCGACCTGTTCCAGGGCTATTTCCTACGGCGCCCGGAAGTGCTGAGGGGCGACTCGATCCCCACCGGAAAACTGGCGGCACTGCGGCTGATCGGGGCCTGCCAGGATCCGGCTTCATCGGCGCAGGAGGTTTCGGCCACCGTCACGGTGGATGTCTCGATGACCTACAGCCTGCTGCGGCTGGCGAATTCCGCGCTGTTTGGGAGAAGCCGGCCGGTGAAATCGGTGGAAGCAGTGGTTACCTGGCTGGGAAGGGAATACCTGGCACGCTGGGCCATCCTGCTGGCGCTGGCCTCGAACCGCGGATGCCCCGTGACGTATCTGGAAGCGGCTTTGCAGCGCGGGTATATGTGCGAATCCCTGGCGGCGGCGCGCGGCGCGGAGGGCGCGGGCGCCAGCTTTCTGGTGGGGCTGCTCTCGATGCTCGATTGCATTCTGGATGTGCCCATGCCGGAAATCCTGAAGCGGGTTCGTCTGGATGGCGACATCCGCGAGGCGCTCGACCGGCACTCGGGCGAGCTCGGTCGACTGCTGGCTTCCGCATTGGCTTACGAGGCCGGCGACGTGCAAGCGGTCGCGCATTGCGGAATCCATGCCAGCCTGTTGCGCCAGGCCTACTGGCAGGCTATCGAACAGGCTAAGGCGACCTTGCGGGAACTGGCGGTCCTCCGGGCCTGAGGCCATGTCGCATCCAGCCGGAACGGTGTAAACGCCGGTAAATGCTGGGCGACTTTCGGGGACCGATCTCGTCCCGCTAGTCTAAACGGGCCTGGTACCGAACTCGACAACGGCAAGTGGCGGCTGTTTCCGAGTCGTGCATGTCAAACCTGCTCACATGATGTTCGACGTCATCACGCTGTTTCTGCCCGGGGATTAGCGTTGAGCGAGCTGTCGGCGCGCCACCAAGTCACAGGAGCACGCTATGTGAGTCCGCCCGGCCCTCAGCGCGGCTGCTCAGGGTTCGACGTGATGAGGGAGCCGGCGGCAGGCGACGCCGGATAGGGGAAGTAGAGCTCGTTCCCGTCCGGGTCCGCGATGACCATGAGCCGGTAGCCCCACTGCCCGTCCTTCACGTCCACGCCGCGCCCTTCCAGCTCCGCGCGCAAGGCATCCAGCACGCCGACATCGAGCGAGATGAACATCAGGCCCTTGCCCACTTTATCGGGCCATTGAGAAGAGAGAATGAGCTCGCAGCCCTGCCGGTCGACCTGCGCGACCCACGCTTTCCCCTCCTCCTCATATCGCCACGGTTGCGTGAACCCGAGTTGCTTCACATAAAAATCGACGGACCTGTCGATGTCCGCTACGAACAGCACCGGCCGCGCGAACCATTCATTGCTCATGACGTTCTGCTCCCCGCACGCCGTGATCGACTTCGACGTTCCGCCCAAACGGGGCGTAAGACTCCCTTACTTCACCACCACTTTTTCCACGGCCATGTTGTCGTTGGCGTCCGACACGCGCACCGCAATGGTATGTTCGCCGGGCCCAGCTTCCAGGCTGAGCGCGTAATCCAGCTCCAGCGAATCCGACAGCTTGCCCACCGGCGCCGCTACCGTCCATTCGCCGCCATCGAGCGCGTATTCGGCCTTGGCAATGTTATTGATCGCGTCGGCGGCATGCCAGCGCACTTCCAGCTTTTCCCCGCCGCGCGTTGCAGCGAGGCCCGTGATCTTCGGAGGCGTGTTGTCGATCCAGAACGGATCGCTCTCCATCTGCCCCGTCAACGCTTCCGCCGGCGGATTGCTGGGCGCGTCCGAAGCCGTCACGCGCAGCCGGTACTCTCCATCCGGGAAGGCCGTCGAATCCCACGAGACGTATTTTTCGGCTACCTTGTCCCTGAAAAGCTTCCATTCGGTCTCGGCGGCGCCGCGAATCTCCACCCGGTAGACCATATTGTCGCCGTTGGGGTCCATGGCCAGCCAGCGCGCGCCCAGGTAGCCTTTGGCGAACTGCATGGCCGGTGTCGTGGTGGTGTTCTCGGGAGGCGGCGGCGGAACCGTTACCGTGGAACGCCGGCCCAGCGGCGGCAGGCTCAGCGTCTGCGAGGGCGCCACAATCGCCAGCAGCGGCGAAGTCGATGGCGCCGGAAATTTGTAGTTGGCCGGCGTGATTTCGATCTGGTCCACCCGCGGCTCCACGTTCTTGGGCAGATAGGCCACATCCACCGATTCCAATTCCGGCGATTGACCGCTGCCCGCGGCCGTTCCCGCCGCGGTCAAGGTGGCGCGCCACTGCACAAAGCGCGCCGCCGGTGAGCCGATCCGCGCGCCAGTGGCCGCGGTAATGGCCGCCGACCAGGGGCTCCAGTTCTTCTGCGGCTGGTCCAGGTTGCCGCTGCGCGTCTCCACCGCCACCTGCCCGCCGTTCAGGTGTGCTTCGAACGTGAGACGTCCCCACAGCGTGTACATGGCGGCGTCAAAGACGTCGCTCTCGATCGAGCCTTGGTGTTCCAGCTCCGGCCCGATTTCGTAGACCTTGCCGGTGTTGCCGCTGGCCGCATACAGGTGGCCGTCCGGCGATGCCTGGAAGGCCGTCACCTGCGTCACCGGCAGGGTGAGCAATGCGGTGGAGAGCGCCGGCGATTCCACGCGATAGACGCCGCCCTTGTTCCCCGTCCCCAGCAGCACGCGCCTCGAGGAGTCGAAGGCAATCGAGTAGACCACGTCCTGCGCGTGGCTCCAGATGCGGTGCGAATATCCGTCGGGCTCGATGCGATCCACCTCGCTGCCGCCGGCCACGGCCGACGCGCCGGGCGCCACCGGCGGCGGCGCGGGGGGCCTGGCGGGGCCGGCCGGCGCGCCCGGCTGATTCACCGTAACCGTCAATCCACCGGCTGGCGGGGGCGGTGCGGCAACCGGCGCGGGCGCCGACGGCATGGCCGCCTGTTTGTTTCCGGCCGCGGCCGCGTAGATCGAGCCATCGCGCGCCACGGCCACCGCGGTCACTTCCTTTTTCGACATCTGGTAGAGCACGAAGCCTTCGCCCGCGGGGGTAACGCGCAGGACCAGGCCGCCGGGGTCCGTGCCCACAATCAGGTTATCCGCGGCGTCCACGGCCATCGAACGCACGTGCGTTTCATCGCTTTGGAAAAAGACTTTGCCTTTTCCGTCGGGCGTCACGCGATGAATCTCGCCATGATCGCCGGTGGCCACCAGCAGATCGCCTTGGTGGTCGAAGGCCAGCGCCCAGATGTACTTGGCTTTGGGGTCGTAGAAGACTTCCGGCTTGGCATTACCCGCGATGCGGTAGACCTTGCCGTCGGGCGCGGTGGCCACGTAGACGCGGTCGCGCGCGTCCACGGCGATGGCGTGGATCTCGAGCGCATCCAGTTCCGCCAGCAGCTTGCCGGGCCCGCCCGGCGGGATGCGGAACAGCTTCGCGCCCGTGCCGCCGCCGGCATAGAGGTTGCCTTTGGAATCCCGCGCCAGCGCCCACAGGTAGGCCGCCGAAGTGTCGAAGACTTCGCGCGAGCGCGGCGCCAGCGTCAACAGCCCGTCGCTGCGCAGCGAGAGCTTTTGGATCACGCCCTTTTCAAAATCCGCGGATTCGCTTTGCGTCCAGTACCGCGTCTCACCCGCCCCGAGCGCCGTCACTGCCAGCAAAATGCCGGAGGCGCACGCCATCCAGTTCCCCATCGGTTTTTTCATGTTGAGATTCTGAAGTCTATTTCAAGCGCCCTATTTCACGCGCTCTATTTCACATGGATCCGCAGCGAATAGCTGCCCGTCACCACCGAATCGAACGGCAACGACATCTGCTCCGTGGCCGTCTCCGGAGACGTTACCACGGTCCGGCTGGAGGCCCGGCCCGCCTGCATCACATTCAGCACCGAAGCCGGCAGGCTGGGCAGCGTCTTGTCGTCGAAATAGGCCGTCGGCGTGGATTCCACCAGCGACACATACAGCTTGTTGTTGGATCGCTCCTGATTGAGCAGCGACACGGTTTGCGGCAGATCGATGTAGCGGTCCATCATGCCCGCCATGTTCTGCATGCGGTTCACGGTGTCGGCATCGCTCAGCATGATGCGGTGGTCGCCCTTGGCCAGCCCTTCGGGAATCTTCACCGTGAAATCGCGCTCGATGCGCTCGCCGCGGTAAGGCCGCAGGAAGACCTTCACCGGGACGGAATCGCCCGCGCGCACTTCAGGTTCCTGCACCCAGGCGCTCTCAATGGTAGCGACGCGCCGCGCCGGCAGCAGATCCACCGAAACGTTCACGCGCTTCACGTCCGGTGTGTTCACGTTGTTGAGGTAAAGCCGGTTGAACATGTTGCCCCACCACGCCGCCATCGCCAGCGGCGCCGGCATGGGCGCTTCGCCGGAAGCCGCCATGGTGGAAAGTGAAATGGTGGAAAGCGAAATCCCCGCGCCGTCCAACTCGACCTTGCCGCTCAGGCGGTAAGTGGTTTCATCGGCCAGCTCGTTCAATTGCGAAAGCGAATTGTAGAGCGTCAACATCATCAGGTAGGGCGTCCACTTCTGGTGGACGAAAACGTTGAAGTGAAAATCCTTCTCGCGCGTCAGCTTTTCCTGGTCGTCGAGCGACCGCAACTTCACCGTCACCGGAATCATGCCGGACTCCGCGCCCAGCACGCCCATGATGCCCGTGAATCGGTCCTGGTGCAGCGCGCCCACAATCTCCGTGGCGTTGGCCATCTTACTGGGCTGGTAACTGGAGGCCAGCGTCATGATGACTTCGCCCTTGCTCATGGGGATGTCCACCGGTCCCAGGTTGAAAAAGGAGTGGCCGAAGCCCAGCACGCGCTTGCCGTCGTTATAGGTCACCGTGCCCAGGCCGGTCACGCTCATGTCGCCATCCACCAGCACGCCCGCGATGCTGTCGCCGGGGTTGAGCGCGTGTTCCCACCCGGGCGCCGGCTTATTGCTGTGAATGTCGCTCGAGGCGCCGCCCTGCACGGCGTTGACGCCCAGTTGCCGGAACACGGCCGAGAACTCGCGCAGCGCGCTGTCGCTGAAGCCGGAGAACATCAGCGGAGCTTCAATCGGCGTCAGCATCGGCTGGGGCATCGGGCCGGCCGAAGCCGGAAATTCCAGCATTCCATCCGGAACGGAAACCGCGCCGTTGCGCGCGCGCGTTTTGTCCGGCGTGCGCGCGTCGTCGGGCCGCGTCTTATCCAGTTCGTTGATCTCCAGCATCAATTCGATGGGCGTGATTCCGCAGACGGCATCCGGCGAAAACGTGCTCATGCGCAGCGCCACCGCGCCCACCAGTTTGCCGTCGATATAGACCGGGCTGCCGCTCATCCCGCCGGCCACGTTGGTCACCTTGGCTTTGCCCAACATCTTGGCCACGATGATGTCCTGGTTCGGCCCGTTCTGGTTCTTGAGCCGGCCGACGATTTCAATCGGCACGGCTTCCGGCTCAGTTCCCTGGAAGACGGTCCACGCGACACCCTTCATGCCGGGCTTGACATCCTTCAGGTGCATAATCTCCACAGGCCCGGCCATGGGCCGGGAAGGAGGCGCGTCAGCCGCCGGTAGCGGGAGGCCAGCAGCCGCGAATACCAGCAGGATTGCGGCGGATCGGATCTTCATTGGGGAAAAACTCCAGTTGATACTCATTGTACAACGTGGGGCAAGGCGCTTCCGCCTGCCAAGCCACCGGTCCGTTAGCTACGGCAGTCGCGTTTCGCGGTGGGCGCGGAAGGGAGCGCCGGCTGCCTTGCGATTTTCTTCCGCCGCAACTCATGCGCATAATAGAGGCGAAGCCGGGTTGGCAAGCTATCTTGATCGAAGGAGCCGTTCTGAAAAATAGTCCGAATCCTCAATGGGGCGGCTGGGCCGGGCCTATTCCTTCCGGAATCTAATGCCATGACGATGGACTTGGAATTGCCCCTCCGTGGCTTCGCTGTGGGCCTGATTATCGCAGCGCCGGTTGGCCCCGTCAACGTGCTCGTCATCCAGCGGACCCTTGAAAAGGGCCGGAAATCGGGTCTCCTCTCCGGTTTGGGCGCGGCGCTCGCGGACACGCTATACGGCGCTGTCGCCGCGTTCAGCATCAGCCTGGTGATTCAGTTTCTGATCCGCGAGGAGTCCTGGATCCGGCTGGTTGGCGGGATTCTCCTGATAGGCATCGGAGTGGTGTTCTATTGCAAGCCGCCAAAGCCACTCGCAGCGGTCCAGATGCGCTCCTCCGCCAATTCGGATTTCGTCTCCACCTTTCTCCTGACCTTGACCAACCCTACTACTGTGCTCTCTTTTCTGGCTGTGCTGGCCCTGCTCGGCCTGGGAACGCAGCGGCTCCCGTGGCAGACGTCATCTCTGGTGGCCGGCATTTTCTGCGGATCGATGACCTGGTGGGTCATGCTGACCAGCGGGGCAAACCTGCTGCGCGGCAGAATTACCGATGGCACAATGAGCTTGATGAATCGCGTGGCGGGGATTGCCATAGGCGGCTTCGGGCTAGTGAACGTGCTGCTCAGTCGCTGGCACAGACATTAGGCGCGATTCACCGGAAGTTCGTGGGCTTTTGCTTGGGAATCTGCTCTGGCCAGGATGGCGATCGCCTTGTGATTCCGATTGGCGGCGACACAAAGAGGCGGCACCGACAAGGACATCACCGCGGCACAGGAACGGTAGCCCATCTTGACAAATCATGATCTATCATGATGAACTGGAATCAGTTCAATTGAGTTGCCTTATGCCCCAACCACGAGGGAAATTTGCGACCCAGGTCAATACCAAAGTCCTGACCAAGGTGCGCGCCATTGCACGAAAGGAGGGGCGGCAGCTTCAGGCGCTCGTCGATGAGGCGCTGGCCGATCTGATCGAGAAGCGCAAAAACACCAGGCCGCGCCCGCACGTGATGGGCGCATACCTCGCCAGCCACGAGAAATACAGCGACCTTTACAAGAAGCTCGCTGAATGACCGATTTCCTCACCTTGCCTGAAGTCCTTGCGATCCACGCCGACCAAATCGAGCGTTACGGCGGCTCGCAAGGGGTTCGTGACCCCGGTCTCCTGGAAGCGGCGCTTTATCGGCCGCAAACCGGCTACTACACCGATGTTGTAGAGGAAGCCGCCGCGCTCTGGGAGAGTCTGGCGCAAAACCATCCCTTCATCGACGGCAACAAGCGGACGGCCTTTGCCGCCACCTATACGTTTCTCGCCATCAACGGCGCACATTTGACGGCGGATGCGAAGGAGATCCACGTCCTTATCTCCGGCTTGTACAAAAAGGGCTCGTTCAACTATGAGGCTCTCGTGCCGTGGCTGCGCCTGCACGTGAAAGTCGATTCATAGACCTGCCTTTCCGCTAATTCAACATTTTGTTCCTTCAGAATCAATCACTTCTAGACAATTGCTTGTTCCATGCGCCTGCTATTCTCAAGACAGGTGAGGGTCGCGCGGGCGCGTATTCTCAATCCCCTAAATCGCCCCGAGCTTTCTTCGATCCCTGTAGCAGCTCGCTCCAATTGGAGCGACAAAGAGGCCGAATTCCATGAAAACAGACCGTACCGGGATCGTGGCTGCCGCCGCAGCCCACGAACTGAATAACGAACTGACTGTCATCTTGAGCAGCGTCACCGAATCCCTGCAAAGCCTGGAAGCCGGCCACCCGGCCCGCGCCTATCTCATCGACCTGCGGGCCGCGGCTCAGCGATGCACCGGGAAAGCCTCGGGCCTGTTGAATTTTTTGCGCCCGGAACAACCACACGCCCGTCCGCGCGTCCTTCGAGAGCCTTACGAGATCGTAACGCCGCCGGGATTGGGCCGCGTAATGAGAGAATATCAAAGATGCCCAGGGTTGCGAGTTCCGTCGAACGAGTGCCTCGCTCGCGGATCCGCGAGTTGGCCGAAATCGCCATGGGAATGGATGGCGTGCTGCGCCTCTATTTCGGCGAGTCCAATCTGCCGACGCCGGATTACATCAAGCAGGCCGCCGTGCGCGCCATGCAAGACGGCTTCACGTTCTATACGGAAAACGCCGGCTTACCGTCGCTGCGCCGCGCCATCGCCGAGAATTACCGGCGGCTGCAATCCGTAGAGCTCGATCCTGCGACGGAGATCGTGGTGACGGCTTCGGGCGTCCAGGCTTTGAACCTGGGCATCCGCTGCGCGCTCGATCCGGGCGACGAAGCGATCGTATTGACGCCGGCGTGGCCCAATGGCTCCTCGAGCGTCATGATGGCCAACGCGGCCGTCCGCCAGATTCCGCATCCGCTCCGCGGCGCCCGCTACTCGATCGATTTCGACGCGCTCACCGACGCGGTAACGCCGCGCACACGGCTGCTGCTCTACACGTCGCCCTCGAATCCGCTGGGATGGGTGGCCACCGAAGAAGAGCAGCGGGGGCTGCTCGATTTTGCGCGGCGTCACGACCTCTGGCTGATCGCCGACGAAGTCTATGACCGCCTCTATTATGGCGGCGCGCGCCTGGGCGAACCGGTGCCATCGATTCTGCGCAAGGCCACGCGCGACGATGCCATCATGGTGATCCATTCTTTTTCCAAGAGCTATTGCATGACCGGGTGGCGCGTGGGCTGGCTGGTGGCGCGCCGCGACCTGGCTGCCAAGGCCACCCAGTTGAACGAATTCGTAATCTCCAACGCCCCCACCATCGCGCAGAAGGCCGGCGAGACGGCCCTCGCCGAAGGGGAGAACGAACTGGTGCGCATGCTCGAACGGCTGCGGGAGAATCGCGGCATCTGCATGGACGCGCTCTCCGGAATCCGCGGAGTAACACTGCCCACGCCCGACGGCGCTTTCTACGTCTTCCCGCGCATCGACGGCCTGGACGATTCGTTCGCCTTCTGCAAGCGGCTGCTGGAAGAAACTCGCGTGGGCCTGGCGCCGGGCGTGGCGTTCGGCGCCGGCGGGGAAGGCTCAATTCGCATTTGCTACGCGGCGGAGCCCGCCATTCTGGAGCCCGCCATGGAACGACTGACTAAATTTCTGCGGAGCGGTTCCTGAGGCCCGCGCCGCACCGATAAGGAGAACACATGATCAAAGGTTTCAAAGAATTCCTGCTGAAGAACAGCGTGCTCGCGCTGGCCGTCGCGGTGATCGTCGGCGGCGCGGTGGGGAAAGTGGTATCCTCGCTCGCGGCCGATATCATCATGCCGCTCATCGGCCCGTTGATTCCCGGCGGCAACTGGCGCGCGGCCACCATCGAGTTTGGCAAAAAGATTGGCGCAGACGGCAAGGAAGTCGTCAACACCATCAACATCGGCACCTTCTTCGGCAGCGTGGTCGATTTTCTGATCATCGCCATCGTGGTGTACGTGATGACCAAGATGCTGTTGAAGGAAACGCCGGCGCCACCGCCGCCGCCTTCGAAAACCTGTCCCAGGTGCAAGGAGACCGTGGCCCTGGACGCGACCCGCTGCAAGTTCTGCACGTCGGATCTGTGAGGCAGAGCCTTGACCGCATGATGTTGTCCTTCTGGGGAAACCACTCCCTTATCCGGCGTAGCCGGAACCAAACAGGAATCTGCATATTCAACGCGGAGGCGCGGACGTGCGGAGGAAAACAAGGTCAAGACCTGAGAGTGCTTAGGAAGCCGAAAATGTTCGTGCCGAAGTGGCAAGAATTCAACTGGGTAGGTACTTACGGTCGAGCGACAAGTCGTGGCTCGCATCGGAATTGTAAGCGCGATTGAGCAGGCGCGGAAAACACTAAACCACCCGGTGAGAGAACTAGGCGTGGGCCAGGTGCGAGGTTTCAGAAGCTCATTCCCATATTGCCGGACCGCTTGCTTACGTTACGCGCTCGGTTCCGGCCGGCACGGGGCCGAGAAATTCGGCGATGCGCCCAAGCAGGCGGCGCAGGACGATGGGCTTGGTTTCGTAAGCCTGACAGCCTGCCGCGACGGCTTCGGCGACGTGCTCCGCGGAAGCGTGCGCGGTGAGCACGATGACGGGGATCTTGAAGGTGCGCGGATCGCTCTTGAGCGCGGCGATGGCCCCGTGGCCATCCAGCACCGGCATGTCCAGATCCATCAGGATGAGATCGGGCCGGTGCTGGCGCGCCGCCAGAACGGCTTCGTGGCCATCGGCGGCGGCCACCATTACATAGCCCTGCCGCTCCAGACGCCGCAGCAACATGTCGCGGCTGAATTCATCGTCTTCCGCCAAGAGTAATTTGGGCATGGTCATGCGCCTCGATTCGCTGGAATTCGTATGGTGAAGTCGGAACCTCTTCCCGGCACGCTTCGCACCGAGATATCGCCGCCCATCAGGCGGCACATTTTGCGGCTGATGGCGAGGCCCAGGCCGGTGCCGCCGTACTTGCGGGTGGTGGAGGCATCGCCCTGGGAAAAGGCCTGGAACAACCGGGCATGCCGCTCCGGTCGAATGCCGATGCCGGTGTCCTTCACGCTAACCACCAGCCACTCGGTGGGGCCGGCCTGCTCGCGGCGCGCCTCCACCGAAACGTCTCCGTCGCTCGTGAACTTGCACGCATTGGCCACCAGGTTGAGCAGGCTTTGACGGAAGCGCGTGCGGTCGGCATAGACCTCGGCGGCGTCCTCGCCGGTGCGGGCTGAGAGGCGGTTGCCGTTGCGGGAGGCCAGCGGCGCGACGGCCTTCATGACGTCGTCGATGACGGCGTGCACGTCGAAGACTTCGGGGTCGAGCTCGATCTTGCCGGCTTCGACCTTGGAGAAATCGAGCACGTCGTTGACGAGATCGAGCAGCATGGCGCCGGCGCGTTCGATGGCGACCAGATCGCGATGCACCGCATGGGGATCGTTTTCGTACACGGTTTCCTGCAGCAACTGGCTGTAGCCGATGATGGCGTTGAGCGGGGTGCGCAGCTCATGGTTCATGGTGGCGACGAAGCGGCTCTTGGCGGCGTTGGCGGCCTCGGCGGCTTCTGTTAAGACCAGTGAGGCGCCGAGCCGTTCCACCATCTGGTTGAAAGCGAGGGCGAGGCGGCCGACCTCATCAGCGCTCAAGACCGCGGCGCGGGGCGAGAGATCTCCCGCGGCCACGCGGCGGGCGAACCCGGTGAGCGATTGCAGCGGATGCAGGAGTGCGCGGAGCTGGATGGTCTGGATGACGGCGGCCGCCAGGAGGCAGGCGATGGCCATAAGGGCGGTAATCCAGACGGTGCGGTCACGCGCGGCGCGTTCTGGAGCGGTGGAGAAACCCAGGCGGACGCTGCCCAGCCCCTGGGGCCCGACGGATTGCGCGCCGGGCGGCGGCGAGACCTTACGGGCGACCTCGAGGAACGGCCCTGGGTCGCCGGGGCGGCGGCAGAAGACGGGATTAGTTTCGGCGGCCACGCGCAGCTCGACAAACACGACCTGGCCGCTCGAGACGGCATTGCGGGCGATGCGCTCGAGTCCGCCGCGGTCTTCCATCAGTATGGCGAACTGGCTCTCGCCGGCGAGGAATCGAGCGAGCGAATCGGCGCGCCGGGCTGCCTGGCGGTCGAGATCGCCGGTGTAGGCCCATAGGAATAATGAGGTGAGGCTCACTACGGTGAGGGCGGCGAGCGCCAGGTTGCCGGCCAAGAGGCGGGCCGGCAGGCTGTCACGCAGCGAGAATCGGGCAAAGGAGGACATTAGCGGAAGACCTACAATCCGGCCTTCATAGGTTTCATATCGGCCGTACCGCCGCAAACCTCGGTGATGAGGCGGGCGGCGGGGTGGCATTTATGGAAGAAGCGGCCCTGCCCTAGGCAGATCGCGGGCCGGTGGATTTCTGAGAGCTTAAGGCGATTGGTCTCGAACTGGGCTGGCGAAGCAAAGACTGCACTGTTTGCGGCCGGTTCTGCACGGGGCTTTCGGAGCGGACGTCGCGCGCCAAGTCGCAAGGCGGCCCCTGACCCGGGTGAGCAGCGCCCCGGCGGTGGAATGGGCACCTACCAATCGTCAGCCGCACCGCACCGGATAGGTTCGCGATTTGGTGCTCCACGTGCTCAAAAACAGAGATGCGCTCAAGAAGGGGCCACTTCCGGTTTGGCAGGCTCGCCGTGGTGCTGGCGTGGGCGGCGCTCTCCGGGTTCGAAGGCGCTTCTCTACGGGCGCAATCCGTGGTGGTGCGCCAGATGGAAGGGGAAGTCCGTGCCTTTCTGGTTTTGCGCACGTTAGACGGCGAAATCATCGCCGACGGCGACTCGACGCAGGTAACCCACGGCCGCGAAGTGACCAATCGGGTAGTCTTTCATTTCAAGGATGGCTCGCTGCAGGATGAAACCGTGGTCTTTGCGCAGAGCGGTCATTTCCGCCTGTTGGGCGATCACCTGGTGCAAAAGGGGCCGGCATTCAAACACCCGATGGATGTCTCGATCAACGGTTCCACCGGCGTGGTGACGGTTGGCTATAAAGACGATAGCGGCAAAGACAAGACCGAAACCGCCCGGCTGGCACTGCCGCCAGACCTGGTCAATGGCATGGTTCCAATCCTGCTCAAAAACTTAGCATCCGGCGTGCAATCAGCCACGGCATCCATGGTGGTGGCCACGCCGAAGCCCCTGCTCATAAAACCCCTGATTACGGCCGAGGGCGCGGATTCGTTCTCGACCGGCGGCGCGAGCCACGAAGCCACGCGGTACGTCATCAAAGTGGATATCGGAGGCGTCCGGGGCGTGTTGGCAGAGTTGCTAGGGAAGCAGCCACCCGACACCCGTGTGTGGATGCTCGGCGGAAGCTGCCCGACCTTCCTGAGAGCAGAGGGCCCTTCCTCCGCGGGCGGTCCCACGTGGCGGACAGAACTGGTAAGCGCAGTGTGGCCAAAAGGCGTCGCAAGCGCACGCGAGCGTTAGACCTGAGGTCGGAACGGGCACAGAGCTTAGACGTTCCGGTGTCGTATCAAACTTCATCCGCCGGAGATTTCAAAATGGAGATCCCGGTTTATAATACACTCAGCATGATGAAGATTCGCTCGAAAACCCACTTACTGGTTGCCATTTCGGCCGCGATGTGGCTTCCTTTCAGCCTCGCGGCACAAGGCCACCATCCTCGTTATATTCATGCCCGCGCCGACTTGCGGCGGGCCATTCTGCTGATGCGCATTCCCGACGAGCCGAACGTCATGCGCGACATGCAGGCAGCCTCCGGCCTGGTGGAGCGCGCCATCCACGAACTGGATGTCGCGGCGAGGTTTGACCGCAAGGATATTGACGACAACCCTCGCATCGACACGCACATCGGCCGCGGCAGCCGCTTCCGCGAAATCCTGCGATTGCTCGGCAGTGCGCGGGACGATATCGCACACGAGGAAGACAACCCGCGGGCCGCCGAATGGCGCAACCGGGCTTTCCGCTTCGTTGAAGACGCCATGGCCATGGTGCGCCGGGGTGGCTACGATAAGTTCCGCGATGAAGCGGCCCCGGCCGCCATTCCGCCTCCGCCTCCGCCCTCGATTCATCCGCGGTATCTGAGTGCGATATCCGATCTGCGCTATGCACGGGCCCTGTTGTGGCGGCCGGATTGGCGCGACGTCATGCGCGACCAGCGGGCCGCGGTGGACGAAATCGACCACGCCATCGCCGAAGCCAAACGCGCGGCCATCGACGACGGCAAGAACATCAACGATCATCCGCCGCTCGATGTGCGTCTCGGCTGGGAAGGCCGGTTCCGCAAGGCGACGGAACTGCTCGACTCGGCACTGCGCGACCTCTCCTTCGAAGAGGGCAATCGGGGGGCGGCGGAGTGGCGGGCTGCGGCGCGGGCGAACGTTGAGCGCGCCCGGGCTTTGGTGGCGAAGGCGATGCGCGATTCCTGGTGGCGGTAGCGGAAACGACCGGGATGAAAAATTCACCGCGTGTCAAGGCAAAGTAGAGAGTTCCGCCTTCCAGCAAAGTAGAATGTCCGTCTAAAGAGGGCCCAGGATGGATTGGTGACGCAGAGGCAGGCGGCCGAGAAGCTGGGCGTTACGGACCGATGGGTCCGGAGGCTGCTGGCCCGCATGGCGGAGGTAGGAGACCAAGTGGTGGTGCACGGACTTCGGGGTCGGGCATCGAACCGGCGGATTTCGAAGGAGTGGCAGGTGAAGGCGTTGGAACTGCTGAGGCAGCCCGACTGACACGATTTCGGGCCGACCTTGGCGAGTGACCAACTGGTGAAGCGGTACCAGATTGAGGTGAGCCAGCCACTCCAACCAATCCCGTTCCCGCTGGCTCATCGCGATTCGTTTCATCCCTCCAGCCTTGCGGCTGTCAAGAGGAACTTTCTACTTTGCCCATATAGGAACTTCTCACATTGCCGCGACATGAAGCTGCGAAAAATCTCACATCTTCTGAAACTTGTTATAATCTGCCCGGTTTCCGGAACCGCCTGTGCAAGGGTTCCGACCTGCAGCATTGCGAGAGGCAGTTAGCAGTCATATGAGTATAAGAAGTCTGGCCCGAACGCTCGGATTGGTTCTGCTCTCATTCGCTCTGATGGCGCAAAGGCCGTGGCAGCAGATCACGGTTCCGTCGGCACGCGACGTAGCCGCCAGTTTCAAGACGCCGCCGCACGAGTACGGCGCCATCCAGCCCTTTGCCAGTTGGAACGGCTCCGACCCCAAGGAAGTTAGGGGAAGGATCGTCCGCGATTTCGACCGGCTGGCCGCCAATGGCATCTTCGTGGTGAACCTTTCGCCGGGACGCGGCGAGCCGAAGTACCTTTCGCCGGAGCATATGGACCAGGTGAAGTTCACGGTCCAGGAAGCGGCCAAGCGCGGGATGCGGCTGTGGATCCAGGACGAATCCGACTACCCCAGCGGGTTTGCCGGCGGCAACATCAGCCGGCAATACCCCCAACTCGGCATGCAGGGCATGGTCGCCGATATTCGGGTCCACGTCGTGCCCGGCCAGACGCTCACCATGCCGGTGCCGCCGGACACCCTCGCCATCATGGCGCTGAAGACGTCCCCCGACCAGACGCTCGAAGGCGTGATTCCGATCGCGGTTCCCTCGAACCTTCAGCTCAAGTGGATCACTCCGGCCGAAGGCTCGACCCCGAATGAGCCCCGTTACAATTGGGAGGTCGTCTTTGTACGGCACATTTACGTCAGTTCGCCGACGCGGAACTTCAATCGCGAGGACGGGACTCGGGCCAAGGATGCCCTCTATTCCCTCATCGACTACCTGGATCCGGCAGCCACCCGCGCCTTCCTCAAGATCACGCACGAAACCTACCGGCAGGCGGTCGGAGATCAGTTCGGAAAAATCGTCCTGGGCTTCTTCGGCGATGAACCGGACTACAGCAGCTCCATTCCGTGGACTCCCAAACTGCTGGAGGAATTCCAGACGCGGAAAGGCTATGACCTAAAGCCCTACATCCCCTCATTCTTCACCAACAGAGGGACGGAAGCCGCGGAAGAGACGCGGCGGGCCAGAGCCGACTACTACGACGTTTGGAGCGGCATCTTCCAGAATAGCTTCTTCGGAGAGCAGGCCGAGTGGTGCAAGAAGTACAACGTGGAATACCTGGTGCACCTGAACCACGAAGAGACCATGATCGCCCTGGAGCGCAGTGAAGGCGACTATTTCCGTGACAATCGCTACGTGGAGGTGCCCGGAATCGATAACCTGAACCAGCTTGTGCCGGACGCGGTGCACCGGCCGGACGGGACCTGGAACATCAATAACAACTTCCCCAAGTTGGCCTCTTCGGCGGCGCATCTGTTCGGCAAGCCCAAGGTCTGGGCCGAAGAGGGCGGCGGGGTGGGCATTGACGGCAAGTACCAGTTGGATTTTCAACTGGTGAGAGGAGTCACCTTGCTGCAGATCAGGGTCCCGGTGGCGCGCGGCCCCGGCGACCCCTCGGTGACGGCCCCGCCGCCCGCAATCCCGCCGCAGTCCCCGATGATCGCGTGGTACGCCAACCGGGGCGGATATTTGATGGCCATCGGCCGTCCCGCGGCGCAGGTGGGTCTGTACCACCCCGGCAACAGCATATGGATGGGGGACCAGGAGGCCGACCGCAGTACGACCAAGCTCGGCTGGCAGTTGCTCGAACACCAGGTGGATTGGGATTACTTCGACGAGCAGTCGCTCAGCTCAGTGGCCAGCATCGAGAATGGCGGCTTCAAGAACCTGAGCGGGCAAGTATACAAAGCCATCGTGGTTCCTTCCTCGACGGTGATTACGCGGACGGGCTTGGAACGCTTTAAGGCATTCGTGAAAGCCGGCGGCACAGTGATTTTCATGGACAAGACGCCAACCCTGGTGATGGACAAGACGTTTTTGAATGCCAAGGACGTACCCGACCTGAGCTTCGCCACGCTGATCGAGCCCTCGGGCGACATCACGCCGCGAGTGCTGGCGACGCTTCCCAAGCCGGATGTGAAGCTGGACAGCCCCTGGCAACGACTGACCTACACGCACCGTAGCTGGAGCGACGCCGAAATGTACTTCTTCTTCAATGAGAGCAACCAGCTGGAATCGCGCATCGCAACCATCGCCGGCCGAGGCCAGGCACAAGCCTGGGACCTGGCTACTGGCGAGATTCATCCCATCTCGGGCGCGACGGCGGAGGGCGATTTGGTGAGGTTCCCGCTGGTGCTCGGACCGTACGAAGCGAAGGTGGTGGTAGTGGGGCCGCTTCCCGGCGGAGTGGCCGCTCCGCAGCCGTCCTTAATGTCCGGCAATACTCTCGCGGAATTGAGCGGAGACTGGATGTTGGATTTGAACGGCAGGCAGGTAACCACGCCACTGAAATCGTGGGAGGATCTGGGCACGCAATCCTTCGCCGGTCCGGTCACATATCGCAAGCAGTTCACGGCTGCCGCGTCGCCTGCCGGGAAACGTGTGTTTCTGGAAATCGCCGATGTGCACGACTACGCTCGAGTGAAACTGAACGGGAAAGAGCTGGAGGGCCACGCCTGGCAGCCCTATCGCTGGGATATCACCAGCGCCTTGAAAGCCGGCTCCAATGATTTGGAGATACAGGTGAACGCGACACCCGCAGGCCGCGGCGGCACACCGCCGCCAGCTTCGGGCTTGCTCGGTCCGGTCCGGCTTGTGGCGCGCTAGAGCCGCAGCTCTCACGCTGGACGCAATCCAACGGGTTGTGGAGCACGAGGGTCGGCGGCTCGTTCAATCCCCGCCGCCAGCACCGTCGCAGAGATTACGGAGGTACATCTGTGGCGGCGCCTTCAGTATTTCGTGTGATCGGAAGCGGTCCCGCGCCGCCGCCGCTATGCTTCTCGGCTTTCCTTGCGGCTGCCCTAGCAGCGAACATCTTCGCCGGTCAGATCCTTGTGGTTATTCTCGTTGAACCGCTGGCCCGGTACGGCGGCGGATTTCGTGGCTGGGCCGTCGCGAAGATCTTCCACGGCCGCGTGCTATAAATGCCTTCGCTGTCACCGCCGCAGTCCGCGGCCAGGCGCGACTCCTTCCACCAGCGAACCGTCCCGTACCACCGGCACGCCGTTCACCAGGACATAGACCATCCCCTCGGCATACTGAGCCGGGTTTTCAAACGTGGCGCGGTCGATCACGCGCGCAGCATCGAACACCGCAAGGTCCGCATCCGCGTCCACTGCGATGCGCCCCTTGTTTTGGATGCCAAGGCGTTCCGCCGGCGCCGAAGTCATCTTGCGCAGAGCCTCCATCAAACTGAGCACGCGCTGCTCGCGCACATAGCGGCCCAGCACGCGCGTGAAAGTGCCGGCCGCGCGGGGGTGGCCCTTGCCGTCTTCGAGAATGCCGTCGGAGGCGATCTCGACTAGCGCGTTACCCATCGCCAGCTTCACGATATCCTCTGGGATCGAATGAATCGCCACCATGCCGCCTTGCCGTCGATACACTGCGAAGCTGTCCGCCGTCAGGCGCTCGCCGGTGGCCGCCCATTGCAGATCGCTGAAGGTGATTCCACCCTGCCGCGCCTGCCAGCCTTCGCTGAGAATAGCCGATCCGATATCGGTCATTCCAGCCGTGTAGGGATACGCCTCGGTGGTGATATCGAGCCCACGCCGGCGCGCGCCTTCGATCATTTCCAGGCACAGCGGCGTCTCGCGCAAGCCCATGCTGGTGATATGCACCACGTGCAGCGATGCGCCCGTGGCTGCCGCATCGGCAATCACTTCTTGCAGCGCGTCGAGCACGCCCGGTTCCACGGGACCGCCGTTCCGCATGTGAACGTAGGCCGCTGTCCTTTTCTCCGCCGCCAGCCGGAACAGGTCGAGAATCTCGGCGCGCGATGCCAGCGGCACATAAGCGATTCCCAGGCCGACGCCGAGAGCGCCCTCTTCCAGCCCACGGCGCACCAATGCGAGGATTTCGCGCTGCTCTTCCGATGTCGCCGCCCGTTCTACGGCCTTATCGCGCGGTAGCAGCGCGCCACTATCGTGCATCACCGCCATGCGCGCCGGCAGATGGCCGGATGAGGCGCCGAAGTTGACGAGAGCCTTCCCTTCCCGTGCGGCATACCAGGAAGACACCAGCGAGACCCCCACCTCCATTTCGAGGGCGGTGGTGACGCCGTCCATGGCCTTGAAGCGATAGTTCTCCGGCGTCTGCCCGTGCGAATGCAAGTCAATGAATCCTGGAGCCACTACCAGCCCTTTCGCATCGAGCACGGTTCGCCCGTGGAGAGCCTCTGCGGATATCGCCGCGACCTTACCGCCGCGAATCCCGATATGCCGCACTCCGTCGAGGCCGCTGGCTGGGTCCATCACCCGGCCGTTCGCGATCACCACGTCAAATTCCTGCGGCCACGCCACGCACGCCAGCACCAGCACCGCCATCACCAGTCGCATGTTTCTCCCCGGCTAGCAGAGTATCAGGTCCGCCACGGTCTCGGCTAGGGTTGCGGCTCGAGGAGCGGGGCAGTTCGCGTCAGAGACGCCCTCCATCTGCGATGTGTCGGCTGGGCGATCATTTTCCCGAGCTCTCGACCAACCGGGCTTAGCAGCCCAGGACCCGGCTGGGGGTACGAGGCGCGGAACTCAAGACACCCTCGCCATGCTCCACCAGGAATCCTCCGGCCAGTTCGAGGCCGTGATCATTTGACGAGCCCTTCTTACTTCACCTCCGTCGTCATCGACGCCCGGTGCCCCGTCGTCGTCTCCCAATAGTCCATCCACCGCAATCGTATCCCATTCGTCCGCTCAATTAACTCCGGGCTCGGCTTTTTCCCGCGCTCCACCATCATCACCATCCCCGTGTTGAACTTCTTCTGCGCATGATCCACATCCGGCAATCGCGGCCCTTCCACTGCAATCATGTCCTGTACGGTGATCTTCGTCCTGTCAGCTTTGAAGATGGGGTGCCCATTGGCGTCTTTCCCCGCCGCAACCATGTTCCTCAAAATGAAGAAGTCGGGCACTTCCGAGGGCGCGATCAGCCCCATCAGATAAAGATCCATGTACGACCAACCTGTCGCCGGCACATAATAGTTGTCATCCAGTTGCGTGAACGTGCCGTCGAAGTTGTCCTGCCATACCCCGCCTCCCATCGCCGACGCCTCGGTTGGCCGCTGATACGGAAACGCCACCTGCGCTTGCAAACCGGCCACCCAGTGCGCCCCATCGCCCAGCCGGATCGTCTCGCTACCAACCTTGGCCGAAATGAACGCCGCCCATCTGTGCCCCATCTCATGCCCGATCTGCGACATGGCATAGTCGTACGGAGGTATCTTTCCATTCGACGTCCGCTCAGCAAGCTGGTGGGCATAGGTCACGATGTTATGCGTGTTCGTGTCCGTAAGTCCCTCCGGCGGATATTCCTGCATCTGGTTCGAACCAACATAGACCGGCTGTATGAACTCCCATTGGAACCTCCCCTGAGTGCAGTAATCCGCCAGACCTTCTTGTCGCGCTCCGATCCCCGTCACGGCTCCGCCGGCCGGCCCACCCCCCAACGGACCATCGCTCGGCGTCCCAGCCTCCTGGTTATCGATCCGGAAATCCGAGTAGTAAGCGAGCATATCGAACTTATCCCCCAGCGCCTTGATTACCGTGCAGCTCAAATCCCGCATTTTCGGCAAGGACAGGTAATGAAACGATTCGTAGACCATTGGGAACGGCCCGTCGTCCTTCTTCACCGTCGAGAGATCGAGCTCGGGGTCGCGAATCCCCTCGAGCGTCACAGCGTTCGGCCCTATCTGCATCGCCGTCGTTCCCGGCATCCCACCCGTGGCGGCGTCGGCGTATACCGCCACTTGCTGCCCTCCTTTGAGACCTTCCGGCAGCACTCCTTGTACCGAGATCGTGTTCCCATCCACCTTCACCGTTCTGGAAACTCCCGACCCCGACACCATATACCGGTTCGCGACGCCGCCGCGTCCGCCGCGTCCTGCGCCGACGCCCCGGATCGTCCACACCGCGTCCGCGTGTGCGCTCTCTGCGCGCGCCGGCAACGGCTTGTGCCCGTCGAAATACACGTGGTACGTCAAGCCCGCCACTCCTGGGTCGCTCTCCGCGAGCGCCGGCCCGCGCATCTCCAGCGTGACCTTCAGGAACAGCCCGTCCACCGCCGCCAGCTTCACACCCCTGATATCCAGGTGCGGCTCGACTGCCGGATGCTCCTCTCCCGTCACCGTGCCAATCGGCTTTTCGGTTCCACCCGTCACCACCGGGTAAAGCCCGACAATCGCGTCCTTTGCCGCCATTTGCTGGTAAGACATCTCCACCGACCCGTCCTTCCCCAACACCGCCTGAAACCGGTTCACCGTCGGCGTCCACGTGAAGTCCTGAATGTTGCCGTACGGCTCGGTCAGGCTCCAAGTAATCAGCACCCGGTCGGCCATTTCTTTCACGAACCGCTGCCCCGACATCCGCGGCTTCATGAACACGCAGATCGCCGGCTGCGCGTTCACCAGGCTCCGCGCCGCTTCCCGGAGCTCGTCGAATCGCCCGATCGTCACCCCTCCTCCGCGCCCGCCGCGGCCGCCGCCACCCGCGCCGGCGCCGCCCCGAGCCGCACCGCCGGCCGCCGCCCCGGTGAAAGCAATCGAGCCTGTGACGCCCACCGAAAAAGAATCCCAGCTCTTGCCCGAAAACGGGAACGCGAAGTTCTTCAGGCTCACTTGCCCGCCGGTAAGTTCGCTGCCGAAATCCGCGTCCCACTTCAGCGCTCCGGTTTCCACGCGGTATCCAGCCCCGTCCGGCGTGAAGCGCACCGTGCGCCCGGCCAGATCGAACAGGTTGGCCTTTCCCAGCGCTCCGTCGTTCAGCGTGAGCACGATTAGATTCCCTTGCGTCGAAATGGAGCCGATCGGCTTCCCTGGTTCCCGCGGCGGCTCTTGCGCGTGCAACAAAACGGCCAAAGCCATCGCGCCGGAGATCATCCAGAACACTCGCGAATTTTTTTTCATGGCCGTCATTCTCTCATCTTTCTGTCACCGCGTCTCTCGCCCCTTGCCCACGCCCATAGATGAGAGCAGCAGCCCGCCATAGTGCGAATCACGCGCCGCTGATCCGCGGCATAGCGGAGATGAGCTTTGAGATATTATCCTGAATTCCGAAGTTGCGCATTGTATCAGGGCACGGCTTGAGCCGTGCCACAAGGCTGGGTCCTGTCGCGGCCAAGTGAAAAGTTCCGCTTTGAGCCAAGTAGAAAGTTCCTCTTGACAGCCGTAAGGCTGAAGGATGGAACGAATCGCGATGAGCCAAG
>Ga0209039_10000372_pt1 | contig 43804 bp, 42 predicted proteins | sample BogFormECP12_OM1_FD_188238 | JGI IMG/M metagenome (GOLD analysis project Ga0209039, IMG submission 188238) | Bog forest soil microbial communities from Calvert Island, British Columbia, Canada - ECP12_OM1 (SPAdes) (version 2) | ecosystem: Environmental > Aquatic > Freshwater > Wetlands > Bog ...
TGTACGAAGGCCTGCCCGCAGCTGGTTGATCTGGACCTGGAGCCGCTTGGCCTCCGCACCCGCCGCCTTCTTCCAGTCGGTTCCGGACGAGGCGTAGAGGATGCTCCTCGAAGCGTTCACCAGAAGGGCGCGGCCATGGGCGTCGACCCCTTCGCGGACCGCGGTGGAGAGCGAGCCGCCCTGCGCTCCGACCCCCGGGACCAGTATCGGAATCCCGTTGCCGAGGGTGGCCCTCGCCGCGTGGAACGCTTCCGAGAACGTGGCTCCGAGCACGACCCCGACGTTCCCGTGGGCGTGCGCGAGTCGACGTACCTCCCCGACCACGGCGAGCCACAGCGGTCCTCGGGGGGTCGGGATCTCCTGGAAGTCGAGCGCCCCGGGGTTCGAGGAATGCGCGACCACAAAGACGCCGTGCGCCGGGTCGTCGAGGAACGGCTGGAGGGTCTCCCAGCCCAGCCAAGGCGTGAACGTGATCGCGTCGAAGCCGAATTGACGGAACGCGCCGTCCCGCACCATCCGTAGGGAGTTCGGGATATCGTTCGCCTTGAGGTCGAGGATCCGGATGCGCGTCGGGCCGATCTTCTTGCACAGGCGGGCGAGCAGGTCGACCCCGGGCGCCCCGTACTGGAGGTACGACCCGAACTGCATCTTGTAGGCGGCCGCGTGCGGGTACGTCGCGGAGAGGATGCCGTTCAGGAACCGCTCGAGCTGCGTGCGCGGGGGCAGGCGCCGGAGGCCCTTCGGCATCAGCGACGGGTCCGGGTCGAGGCCGACGCACACGAGGGAATCGCGTGCGGCCAGGACCCGGTCGAGCCGCTGGGAGAACTTCAACGCCACGTTGCGCGAGTCAGGGTCCTCGGGGGAAAAGGATTATGACCGGGGCGCGCACCCGAGGCCCGACGCTCGGAAGGGCGCCGATGCGACGGTCTTCCTGCGTTCACCGTCCGTCTTCGGCCGGGCGCTTTTATGACCGGGCGAGGTGGCGCCGCGTGCGATCCGTTCCATGACCCCCGCACCAGCCCTCGCACCCCCCGTCGAAACCCGACTTCGGGACCTTCGTCCGGAGACCTCTCCGGTCGAGGTCGTGGCCCGGGTGGTCACCTGCGAACGTCGCGATGTGACCCGTAAGTCGGACGGGAGCCGCCGACCGATGCTCTCGGGCCTCCTCAGCGACGGGACCGCGACCGTCCGGTTCACGTGGTGGGACCCGCCTAGGGAGGAGATCGAGCGAGGTCTCGTTCTCCGGGCCGTCGGCGCGGAAGTTCGGGAGTTTCGCGGTCGCCCCGAGCTGACGTTCAGCTGGAAGACGCGGGTCGGGCCGGCGAGCCCGGCGGAACTCCCGCGGATCGACCCGGACACCATCCCGTTCCGGACCGTCCAGGAGCTGCGCCCCGCCGAGGAGGGATTCCGCATCGAGGCGCGCGTGGTGCGCATCGCGGCCAAGAGCGTCACGGTGGGCACGGAACGACGGGTCGTGCACGAGGGTCTCATCGCCGACCGTACGGGGGCGATCGCGCTCTCCTCCTGGAGCGACTTCGGACTCAAGGTGGGGGAAGCGGTGCGGATCGCGGGGGGCTACGTCCGGTCGTTCCGGGGCCGGGCCCAGCTCGTGCTCGACGAGCGGTCGAGCGTCGTCCGCGTGGACGGTGCCGACCTGCCCGATCCGGCCCAATTGCTCTCGGCCCCGCCTCGGACGATCGCTCAGGTCGAGGACGAGGGGGGCGGAGAAGCGGTCGCCGTCGAAGGCCTCGTGGTCGGTCTGCTCCCACCGAGCGGACTCGTCTTCCGGTGCCCCACCTGCCGTCGGTCCATCCAGAGCGGCATCTGCCGCGTGCACGGACAGGTCGACGGACAACCCGACCTGCGCGCACGGATCGTGCTCGACGACGGAACGGGAGCGCTCACGGTGAACGCGAATCGCGGCGACACCGAGAAGCTGTGGGGGGTCACCCTCGAGGAAGCGCAGGCCCGACTCCGCAGCCAGCCCGACCCCAGCCTCCTCGAAGAGCAGATGCTCGAGGCTCTCCTCGGGCGTCGCCTTCGGGTCCGGGGGGTAGGCACCCGCGACGACTTCGGAATCACGGTCGCTCCGGAGTCGATCGAACGGGTCGATATCGACCTCGACGCGGCAGCGGAGGAACTCTCGGCCCGCCTCGGGACCGGACGCTGATGTCGCTCCGTGAACCCGCCTGGCGTGTGACCGCTCGGGAACTCGAGAGCTCGCTCGAGGAGGAGAAAGGCGAAGGCGAGCGGCCGGCTACGTACCTGCTCTCTCCGTTCGGCGCCCGGATGAACCGGGTGTTGATGGCCGGCAGCCTCTCCCCGGCCGAATCGATCGGCCGTGAGGAGTCCCAGACGTTCTGGCGTGCCCGGATGAGCGACCCCACCGGGGCGGTCGCGGTGACCGCGGGCTCGTTCCAGCCGCGGGCCATGGCCCAGCTCCGCTCGGCCTCGACGCCCCGGCCCGCGGTCGTGGTCGGGAAGGCCCACCTCTTCCGCGGTCGGGACGGGGTGGGCTACGTTTCCGTTCGCGCGGAGGCCGTCCGCTCGGTCGCCGAGGCCGAGGAACGAGCCGCTCTCGCGGATATCGTTCGTCACACCCTCGACCGCCTGGACCTCCTCGATCGGCTCGAGAAGGAGCCGGGTCTCACCGAGGAGTCGCTCCTCCCGCAAGGGATCCCGCGAGCCTGGCTGCACGCCGCGAAGGAATCGCGCACTCGCTACCCGAACGTCGACCGACCGGCGTTCCGCCGCGAGCTCGCGAACGCCGTGCGACGTGTGGCCGGCGAGAGCGGACCCTCGCGAGCCACACTTCCGACCCCCCCGACCGTCACGGTGACCCGGAGCCCGCCCCCGCGACCTCCTCTGCCTCCTCCTTCGGCCGCCGAGCGCGCCGAGGAGTCGCTCTTTCTCGACCAGCTGGACGGCGCGGCGGAGGTCTCGGCCGACGGCTACGCGGACCTCAAAGAGGTCCTCGCCCGCCTGGCGACCCAGGGCATGGCCGCCGACAAAGCCGAGGCAATCCTGAACCGGCTCGAGGAAGAGGGCGTCATCGAGGAGCCCATCGTGGGTCGGCTGCGACGCGCCTGAGACGACCCTCCCCGAGGGTTTATATCGGATGCCTCTTCGGGGGCGCGGGGGAATGAGGAACACCTGTCTCTCCGAACTGATGACGAGACCAGCGACAAGCTGACCCCCACTTTCCTTTCGGAATAGGCGATGGCAACCCAGCAACCTTCCCGCATCCTGTTCGCGGTACTCGTGGTCGTCGTGATCGTGGCCGCGAGCGTCGGGGCCGCGCTGCTCTACGAGTTCAACAAGCCGAAGGGCGTCTCCTCGAGCCTTATCGTGCAGAACGGGGACAACGTCACGGTCAACTACATCGGGTCGTTCGGCAGCGGCGCGCAGACCGGACGGGTCTTCGACACGTCGTTCTACTCGGTGGCCACGAACAACGGGTCGTACCCCAAATCGCTCGAGTTCACGCTCCGCGGCGGGCCGTCTACGTACACCCCCCTCGGGGTCCACGTCGGGCCGAGCGCCCCTTCGGGTGGATACTCGGTCGGGAACTACAGCTTCGGCACGGTCGTCACCGGGTTCTGGCAGGGCCTGATCGGCCTCGCCGGGAACCAGAGCCACACGGTCGTGATCCCTCCCAGCCTGGGCTATGGACCGCTCAACTCGAGCTGTCTACGCACCGCCCCGCTCGTCACCACCGTACCCGTTCTCGCCTTCGTGCCGATCGGCCAGTTCGCGACCCTCTACCCCGGCATCTCGGCCACGGTCGGCGTTCAGTTCCCGGACCCCACCTACGGCTGGAACGACACCATCTTCGCCGTGAACGCGACGTCGGTCACGGTGCAATCCCTCCCGTCGCTCGGGGAGAAGAGCTCCCCGAACGGTCTTCCGTTCGTGGTGTCCGGCCTGAACGCCACCACCATCACGATCGCGAGCCTGCTCACGCCGGCCAACGCCGGGCTCGTCCCGGGTCACGTCGCGAGCGGGGGTCTCTGCGGACAGTCGAAGTTCATCGTCAGCTCGGTCGACCCGGGCGCCGGGACCCTCACGGAGAACTTCAATTCCGAAGTCACAGGGGAAACGCTCGTCTTCAGCGTGACCGTGGTCGATATCTTCCCCGCCTAGCGGGTACCCTCGCTCAGAGGGTGACCTTCCCGCGCTTCAGCAGCTCTTCCAAGTGGGCTTCGGCGGTCGTGGCAAGAAGCTCTTCGGTCGGCGGCCCGCGGGTGTGGGAGTACGCTCGCAGCATCCGGCGCGCCTGCTCGCGCCGGGTGCGGGCTCGGGCGAGGAGCTGACGGGCTTCCCGCTCGAGCGTGTCCATCTCGCGGCTGATCGTATCGATCTTCGCGATCGTCTCGGCACGTGCCCGCCCCTTCTCCCGGAGCGTCGCGATGAGCCCGCCCGCGACCTCGAGCTTCTCGCGAACCGCTGTCATCTTCGAGTCACGTTCGGTCTTGGCTTCGGCGAGCTCCTTGCCCCGCAGCACGAACTCCTCCCGCGCGGCGGCGAGGGCCCCCTCGGCCTCCTTGAGCTTCTGCTGGTGAGCGGCGACGACGGCGCTCCGCGCCTCGGCCTGCTTGAGCTCGTGGGTCCGCTGGCGCAAAAGGGCGATGAGGGCGTTCTCCTCATCGAGCGGCAGCGCCCGGGTCTGCTGGCGGAGCTCGAGCTCGGCGATCTCCTTGCGGATCTGTTCGGGACGGACCCGCTCCCCGGGAGCGATGGTGAGCCGGGTCTCCCGCAGTAGGACCACGGCGTCCTCGACCTTCTTGCGGGCGGCCTCGCGGGCGTTGCGAACCTCGGCGATGCGTCGTCCGAGCATGTGATGCTCGTCGTACAACCGCTCGACCTCGGTTTGCGGGGCCTGCCGGCGGTCGTAGATCGCCTTCTGCTCGGAGGAGATGTGACGGACCTCGACGATCAGGTCCTCGCGACGGTCGAAGAGCGAGCGGAGCTTCGTGTCGAGGGCGCGAAGTTTCTCCCGGTCCTCGCGGTCCTCGCGTTCTTCCTCGTCGGAGAGCAGGGCACGCGGAGGCACGCTTCGGCGAGGAGTCGAACCTCTCAAAAGCCCTTCTCTCGGCCCGGTCCACGCCGACGAACCGACCTCGACGCGGCCCCGCGACTTCCTCGGCCGTGCGCGGGTCCGGATTCCTACAACGAGCCGTCCGCGAAATGCTGCGCTACGAAAAGGGCCGCGGGGACCGCGGCGTCGATGTTCACGACCGCGAGCGGGGCGCACGACTGCAGCATCGCGTTGAGCGCCGCCTCGCCACGACCTCCTCGGCCGTACCCCACGGAGACCGGGACGCCGACGACCGGGGCTCGCACCAGGCCCGCGACGATCGTCGGGAGGGCGCCCTCCCGCCCCGCGAAGACCAGGTACACTTCGGGCCGGTGCGCTTCCAGCCGGTGAACGGCGGCGAGCAGCCGATGGAGTCCCGCGACGCCTACATCGTACTGGCGGACGACCCGGATCCCGAGCTCGCGGAGGATCGCCGCTGCCTCCTCGGCGAGCGGCACGTCGCTCGTTCCCGCGGTGAGCACCGCGGCGACCCCTCGGCGGTACCGGGGACCGAGCGGCCCGGGGAGCCGAACGACACGGTCGCCCGCGAGGAACCGGACCCGCAAGCGGGGCCTGGCGGTCGGTCGCCATGCCCGCAGGGCCCGCACCTGGGCCGGCGAAGGTCGGGACACGAGGGCGCCGAGTCGCCGTTCGGCGAGCGCCTCGAGGATACCGAGCAGGTGCGCGACGCTCTTGCCCTCCCCGAGAATGACCTCGGGCACCCCCACTCTCCGGGCCCGGTCGCGGTCGAGCTGGGCGAAGTGGCGGACCCGTAGCGCCCTACGGTCCCGCCGCCGACGGGGGCCGAACCTCCTCATCGTCACGCCGAGGACCACCCAAGCGCTGATATATCGGATTCCGCTGGCACGCCCGTTTCGCAGCACATGCCCGATTTTTCACTAACGCCCGAGCAGGAGAGCCTGCGGGACCTCGCCCGGAAGTTCGCGCGAACCGAGATGGCCCCGCACGCGGCCGAGTGCGACCGGACGCCCCGTTTCCCGGAGGAGATCTATCGGAAGGCGTACGAACTCGGCCTCATGAACCTCAACGTCCCCCCCGAGTACGGCGGCAGCGGACTCGGGCTGTTCGACCAGTGTCTCATTGTCGAGGAGCTCGCCTACGCCTGCGGAGGGATGACCACGTCGATCATCGCGAACTGCCTCGCGCTCGAGCCGATCCTGCTCGACGGGTCGCCCGAGCAGAAGGAGCGTTTCCTCCAACCGTTCTGCGGCGAGTACCATCTGGCTTCGTTCGCGCTCACCGAGCCGTCCGGTGGCTCGGACCCGGGGGCGATGCACACTCTTGCGCGCCGGGAGGGAGACCACTACGTCCTCTCGGGCGAGAAGTGCTTCATCTCGAACGCTCCCCAGGCCTCGCTGTACACGGTCTTCGCCACGGTCGACCCGAGCCTTCGGCACAAGGGAGTGACGGCGTTCGTGGTGCCCCGCTCCGCGGAAGGTGTCACGGTCGGTCGCGACGAAGAGAAGATGGGCCACCGGGCCTCGTCGACGGCCTCCATCCGCTTTGACGATGTGCGGGTCCCGGTCGCGGACCGGCTCGGCGCCGAAGGGACCGGGTTCTCGCTCGCTATGCGGACGCTCGACCAGACCCGCACGCCGATCGGCGCGCTCGCGACGGGGATCGCTCAGGCGGGGCTCGACCACGCGGCGGCCTACTCGCTCAAGCGGGAGACGTTCGGGAAGCCGATCGCCGAGCACCAAGCCATCCAGATCAAGCTCGCCACGATGGTCCAGTCGGTGCACGCGGCGCGCCTGCTGACCTGGCGGGCGGCGTGGACGATCGACCGGGGCCAGAAGGGAACGTTGGAGTCCTCCATCGCGAAGTGCTTCGCCTCCGACGCGGCGTTCGCGGTGGCGGACCAGGCGATCCAGATCTTCGGAGGATACGGCTACATGCGGGAGTACCCCGTGGAGAAGCTGCTCCGGGACGCGAAGCTCACGCAGATCTACGAGGGGGCCAACGAGATCCAACGGACGGTGATCGCGCGCGAACTCCTGAAGGGATACACCTAGTCGGGGGATTCGTGGAGATCGTCGTCTGCGTGAAACCGGTCCCGGACGCCGAGACGCGTCTCCGGGCGTCGGCCGACGGGACGACGCTCGACATCGAGGCCGTGAAGTTCGTCCTCGCCGGATACGATGAGTCCGCCGTCGAGCAGGCGCTCCTCCTCAAGGAGGCGACCCCGGGCTCGAAGGTGCACGTCGTTTCGGCCGGTCCCCCACCCCGCACGGAGGAAGTGCTCCGAGCGTCGCTCGCGCTCGGGTGCGATACCGCCACTTGGGCCGAGATGCCGGCCGGGATCGCTCCGGACCCGGTCGCGGCGGCCCGGGCGCTCGCCCGCGCGATCGCCACCGTTCCCCACGACCTCGTGCTGTGCGGCAAGAACGCCGGGGACGACGAGGCGGGGGTGGTCGCCGGATCGCTCGCGGAGCTTCTCACGGTTCCCGACTTCAGTGATGTGGCGGACCTCCGCTGGGAGGCCGCGACCTCTCACCTGAAGTTCCAGCGGTCGACCGAAGCAGGTACGGAGAGCTGGGAGGCGCCCCTTCCCTGCGTCATCGCGCTGCAGCAGGCCTGGAACGACCCTCGTACGGCGAAGCTCCCCATGATCCTGAAATCCAGGAAGCTCCCGATCGCGAAAGTCGCTCCGGAGGCAGCAGCCGCGCCCGCGGGCACCAGCCGACCGACAAAGTTCGAGCTCCCTCCGCCCCGTACGGGGGCGAAGCTCATCGAGTTCAAGACGCCGGAGGAAGCGGCACAGAAGCTTGTCCAGGCCCTGAAAGAGGAGGCGAAGGTCTTCCCATGACGGGACCGACGCTGGTCGTGGGCGAGGTCCACGAGGGAGGGATCTCCGACGCGACGAAGGAAGCCGTCGGGGTCGCTCAGAGCCTCACGGGGAAGGAGAACGTCGTGGGGTTCCTCGCGGGAGGCACGGCCCGGGCGGCGAGCGCCGGTTTCGGTCGCCTCGGCGTGGGACGTGTCCACGTGGCCGAGGACCCCCGGATGGACGGGGCGACCGGGGCCGTCCTCGCGCATCTCGTCGCCGCTGCGGCGGAATCTCTCTCCGCGGAACTCGTGATCGTGGGCGGCACGACGCTCGGCCGCGACCTGGTCGCTCGCCTCGGGATCCGCTGGAATGCCGCGGTCGCCACCGGCGTCACCGGCCTTGGGCGGGTCGACGGGGCGCTCGAGGTTCGGCGACCGGTGTTCGGTGGGCGGGCGACCGAAACGCGACGGCTCGAAGGCGCCCACGCCGCTGTGGCGATCCGACCCCACGCGTTCCCGGCCGCTTCCGACTCCCCCGCCGAAGTGGCGGTCACCCCGGTCTCCCTCGAGGGAATCCCCGGACCCCTCTGGGCCCCCAAGCGTCTCCGGGTCGAGGTCGCGGTCCGAGGAGCTGGACCGTCCCTCGCGGACGCGACGATCGTCGTCTCGGGTGGCCGCGGGGTCCGCGCGGCCGAGAACTTCCACCTCATCGAAGAGCTGGCCGCTTCGCTCGGGGCCGGCGTGGGAGCCTCCCGCGCGGTGACCGATGCGGGGTGGCGACCCGCGAACTTCCAGGTCGGCCAGACGGGAAGGACGGTTTCCCCCCAGCTCTACGTGGCCGTCGGCATCTCGGGGGCGATCCAGCACCTGGTCGGAATGGTCAGCTCGCGTGTGATCGTCGCGATCAACTCGGACGCCTCGGCGCCGATCTTCAGGGTAGCGGACTACGGCATCGTCGGCGACCTCTTCCAGATCCTCCCCGCGTTGACCCACGAGGTCCGGCGCGCGCGGGGGATGTGAGCCGAAGCCGTCGGGCAGGGATCGCCCTAAGCGCCCGGAGCACCCGCGCGGCCGCGTCAGAGGTCGAAGGCGATCTCGATCCCGTCACGCAGCAGCGTCGTCGTCCGGATCCCGGCCGCCTTCTGGACCGCCATGAGGACCTTTCGGGCCGAGCGCTTGGGGGACCCTGCCTCCGCCATCATCGAGCGGAGGAGCTCGGTCGCGAACCGCGGGTAGAGGGAGTAGATCCGGGGATTCCACTTGACCCGGTCGAGGCGGGCGAAATCGCGGAAATCGGGCAGGATGCCGGTCGCTTCGAGCCGCTGGTCGTACTCCGCAAGCTGTTGCGTGGAGGCGCTTCCGTCCGCCTTCGCGGCGAGGGCGGTCTCGGCGGCCTCGAGCCCGGAGCGGATCGCGTAGTTCATTCCCTGGATCGTGATCCCGTTCGAGAAGACGAACCCCGCCGCGTCGCCCGCGACCATCCATCCATCGCCGTGGAACGCCGCGGGACGGCTGGCCCATCCCGAGGGAACGAGCTTCGCACCGTACTCGACGAGCTCGGCCCCCTTGAGGCGTCGCGCGATCGCGGGGTGGAGCTTGAACCGTTCCACGAGCTCTTGCGAGTACGCGTTCCCGCCGTAGAGCGAGTCGATCCTAACGATGATCCCGAGGGAGAGCGTGTCGCGGTTCGTGTAGAGGAAACCTCCGCCCATCACGCCGGGCGGGAACATGCCGCCGACCCACTCCTCGGTGTGGCCCTCGTCCGGCCCGACCTGGAAGCGGTCCTCGATGACGGAGGGAGCGAGCCGGAAGACCTCCTTGATCCCGAGCTCGGTCGCCTCGGCCGAAAGGTGGGGGTCCGGGTGTATCGGGGTTCCCAGGGAGAGGCGCGAGTTCGACCCGTCCGCGAGGATCGTGATCGGGGCGGTCATCGTCTCCCCGCCCTGCACGATACCGTGGACCCGGGAGCCCTCCCAGTTCAGGCGCTCGACGGGGACCGAGGCGACGACGGTGGCGCCGGCCTCCTCCGCCTTCTTCGCGAGCCAGGCGTCCGTCCGGGAGCGCAACACGGTGTGGGCCGCGTACGGCTCGCCCCTCCAGGACCCCTCCTCGAGGTCGAAGGAGAGCGCGCTTTCCGGCGTCAGGAGGCCGAACCGCTTCCGCACGAGATGACGCTCCACCGGCATCTCGCGCCACCAGTTCGGTAGGATCCGGGCGAGGTCGTTGCCCCACAGGAGCCCGCCCGAGAGGTTCTTCGTTCCGGCCTCGGCGCCGCGCTCGACCAGGAGGACGTTCGCGCCCCCCTGGGCGAGGCGTATAGCGGCCGGGCCGCCGGCCATGCCCGCCCCGACGACGATGACGTCGAAATCGTCGGCCATGCGCGAGGACCGAGTCGGCCGGTGCGATTTAAGGTGCCCGCCGGAGCCGGCTCAGCGCCCGGGACCCGACCACTGGACCGGGCCCGGTACGGTCTGCTGGTTCTGGGTCGCGTTCTCGATCAGCTTCTGGAACCGGAAGGGCTTCGGGATCCCCTCCCAGTCCTCGTTGCCGAGGCGGCTCCCGCCCTCGGAGCTCACGCGCACGGTCCCGTAGCCGAGGAGGCGCTGGCCGAACCGCTGGTGGACGTCCACTCCTCGGACCTGGGTCACCGGGATCTCGTCGAAGTCCTTGCCGAGGATGCCGCGCTGGATGATGACCCGACGCGACGTGACGGCGTAGACGGTGGTGATCCAGCGGAAGTAGCGGATGAGGAGCCAGACGAGGCCGATGAGGAACAGAATGTCCCAGAAGTAGGCGAGGTAGGTCTGCATTGTCGAGGAGAGGTAGCTCTTCAGGGTCAGCCAGCCACCGACCGAGGAGGCCCACGACCCGTTCGCGGACAGTGTCGCCACGAGGGCGACCAGTCCGAAGACGACCGTCCAGAGGATTGGCCCCGGGAAGTAGAACAGCTTGGTCGCGCGGGTCTCTTCCAGGAGGAACTCCTGGTCGGCGAGGTAGGTGGCCTTCAGGAGCTTCGGCATGGTGCGCGGAGTGGTCGACATGGTACCGGTCTCGGGGGGATGGGTTCGGTCGAGAGATAAAACCTCGGCCGGAAGCGGTCCTCGGTCCCGCCCTTATATGGCCTGGTTCCTCGGGGGCGAAGGATGGGCGTCACCGACTGCCACGTTCACATCAACCCCCTCTGGGAGATGCGACCCGACGCGGTCAAGCTCCTCGCGACGCGGGAGCCGTCCGCGGCCCGGTACGTCTCGGACCCGAAGGAGTTCCTCCACTACCTCGACCTCTCGGGCGTGGAGCGCGCGGTCCTCGTGAACTACGTGGCCCCCGAGGTGATCGGGTACACCGAAGCGGCGAACACGTTCGTTTCCGAGTACGTCCGCGCCGACCCCGAGCGGCTAATCGCGGTCGGCGGCATTCGTCCGGACCACCCCGACCCCGAACGCGAGGTCGCTCATCTCGTCGACGAGCTAGGGATCCGGGCGCTCAAGCTCCACCCCCCTCACCAGTTGTTCCGACCCAACGCGTACGTTGACGGAGATCTTCCGGGCCTCAGGGCCCTCTACGACGCCTGCTCCCGCCACGGCCTCCCTATCATCTTCCACACGGGAACCTCGATCTTTCCGCGCGCGCGCAACCGCTTCGCCGACCCGATGTTCGTGGACGACATCGCGGTCGACTTTCCCGACCTCACGATCGTCCTCGCGCACGGGGGACGACCGATCTGGACGGAAAGCGCGATGTTCCTGACGCGACGGTTCCCCAACGTCTGGCTCGAGGTGTCGGGGACCCCTCCGGGCCGACTGCTCGAGTACTTCCCCCGTCTCCCTCGCGTGGCCGACAAGGTGCTGTTCGGCACCGACTGGCCCGGTCCCGGCGTGCGCGATATCGGCGCCAACCTGGAGGCGTTCCGCGCGCTCCCGATCTCGTCGGACGATCAGCGCCGCATCCTTGAGGAGAATCCGCTACGTGTATTTCCCCGCCGGGCGCCCTCTTGAAATAGTGGGGCCGACTCGCACGGGCGTGCCCGATGCCCCGGACCCTCCCAAGGAGACGCCGCCCCCTCCGACCGAGGAGGAACCGGCGCCGACCATCGAAGTGGTCGAGGGCGGCGAGGAGGTGGGGCGCCTCCCCCTCCCCCGACGCAACCGCGGCGAGGTGTTCGGGATCGCGAACCAGCTCCTCGGGGCGGCCCGGATCCGCGTGATGTGCGAGGACAACGTCTCGCGGATGGGGCGCATCACGGGGAAAATGAAGAAGAAGATGTGGATCCGGGAAGGGGACCTCCTGATCCTGCGACCGTGGGGGTTCCAGGAAGGCAAGGCGGACATTCTCTTCCGCTACAGCCGGACCCAGTCCCAGTACCTGGCACGCAAGAACATCCTGCCCGCGTCGGTGAACATCTTCCAGACGATGGAGTCGCCGTCGACCTCCTAGGAGGCAGCATGTGGGCCTCCTCCCGCCGTCCGCTGTCCTCGCTCGAAATGGCGGTCGTCGAACAGAACTCGGTGGCCCTCGGGGTCACGCTCGACGCCCTCATGGAGAACGCGGGACGCGCCACCGCGGAGGAGGCGACCCGCCACCTGCCCTCGCCCCCCGCCCGGGTCGCGGTGATCGCCGGACCGGGCAACAACGGTGGGGACGGGGCCTGCGCCGCCTTCTATCTGTTGCAATGGGGGTACTCCCCCGAGATCTGGCTCACCCACCCGCCGGTCGAGATCCGCTCCCGCGCGGCCCAGCGGTGCTTCGACCGCGTCAAGAATCGGGTCCCCGTACGGGTTGGAATCCCCCGCGCGGAGGACCTCGCGACCATGCCGCTCGTCGTCGACGCGCTGCTAGGGACCGGCCAATCGGGTCGCCTTCGCTCGCCGACCCGGGAAGCCGTGAGCGCGATCCGTTCGAGCGGCGCTCCCGTTCTCTCCGTCGACATGCCGACCGGGATCACGGACCCGGACGGGCTGCGACCTGCCTGGACCGTCACGTTCACGATCCCGAAGGAACCGATGGGCTCGGCCCCGGTCGGGGAGCTCACGGTTCGGGACATCGGGATGCCCCCCAACGCGTGGACGCAGACCGGCCCCGGAGAGTTCCATTTCTTCCCCGTGCCGAAGGAACCTCGCGGCCGTAACGGACGCCTGGTCGTGATCGGCGGCGGCCCCTACACCGGAGCGCCGGCGCTCGCGGCCCTCGCCGCGATGAGAGCCGGAGCCGAACGGGCCACCGTCCTGACCCCCGAGGTCGCCGCGGACGCGGTCCGGGCGTACAGCCCGAATCTGATCGTTCGCGCGGTCGGTTCGGACCGGTTCCGGTCGACCGATGTGCCCGAGATCCTCGAGACCGTCCGCTCCGCTCCTCCCGGCGCCGTGGTCCTCGGCATGGGAGCGGGTGCCCACCCCGAGACGACGGACGCCTTGCGTTCGGTGATCGCCGCCTTGGCTCCGGAGCTGCCGATCGTCGTCGACGCGGACGGCCTGGCCGCGCTCCCCGCGACCTCCCCGGGAGAGCCGTCGGTCCGGATCGGGCCCGCGATCCTCGCGACCCCGAACACGGGCGAGTTCGAGCGCGTGTTCCACGGTCCCGGTACCGGTTCGTTCGAAGAGCGATGTTCCGCGGCGGAACGCATCGCGACCGAGCATCACCTGACGTTGGTCGTGAAGGGCTCCCCCGACATCCTTACGGACGGGGAGAGCACGGTCGGGAACCACCACCACCATCTCGGGATGACCGTGGGAGGGGTGGGGGACGTTCTGGGAGGCGTCCTCGGGAGTCTCCTCGCGCAGGGGGTCCGTCCGCTTCATGCCGCCCGCCTCGCGACGTACTGGACGGGCGAGGCGGGACTCCGGGCGGGGGCCCATCGTGGCTTCGGGATCCTCGCCACGGACGTGGTCGAGGAGCTTCCCGGCGCCCTGGTGGTCGGCCTGCAGCGCGTCGAGCGGACCGTCTAGTGGGCCCCGCGGGTCTCAGGCGTATCGGACCCGGCCCCGGATTACCTTGGCCCGAGCGCGAACATCCTTCGCGCCCGTGGGGTTTCCGGCGGTGTATCCTTCGTGGAAGGCGCGCACGAGCACGTCGGACCGGCCGCTCAGCGCCTTCAAGTCCTCCTCCACGAGGTGCAGGTCGATCCCGAGCTCCTCGAGGCCGGGGCTGCGGCTCCCCATGGAGAGGTCGAGGAAGGCCGGAGCTCCCCGAGGTCCGTCCGGAAACAGGACGTTCGAGCTCGTGAGGTCCCCGTGGGCGATCGAGCCCGCGTGCAGCACTCCGAGCGCATGGCCAAAGGCCCGTACCGCCACGGGCAGGTCGTCCGGAGGTAGCGTCGGGTCCTCGAGCAGTTGGCGCAGGGTCGGGCCCGGGAGCTCCTCGAGCGTGAGTCGATGTCGGGCGAGGTCGACGTCGTAGATCATCGGAGTCCGAACCCCGAGCCGTCGCGCGTCGACGAGGAGCCGAGCCTCGTTGCGCGTACGCTCCCGGCGGATCCGTTCGTCGAGCGCCTTCGGGCGGTAGGTCTTGAGGTCCCGTTCCTTGAGGAGGGCGGGAAACCCCCACCAGTCGACCTTGCGGAGCGAGGCCTCCGCTCCGCGAGAGACCGGAGGGCCTTCGGGGGTGGGCTCGGCGGGCATCGGTAGACTGGACCTACCGCCCTTTGCGAGCAGCGATGCTCCGAACGATCGCTTCGCGCGCGAGCCGGGCGGCGAGCAGGCTCGTGTTCCCGGTGTCGTAGTGGGGACTGACCTCCATGATGTCGAGACCTGCGAGCCGCGGCGCGGCCTGGCCGATGATGTACTTCACGTCCCGGGGGGTGAGACCGAACGGTTCGGGCGTTCCGGTCCCTCCGGCGTAGGCGGGGTCGATCGCGTCGATGTCGAGCGAGATGTAGATCCGCTCGGTCTTGAGGATGTTGAGCGCCTGATGCACCGCCGCCTCGATACCGTCCCGGGCGATCTCCGTGGCGGTGACGTACGACATCCCGATCGTGCGGTTGTCGTCCATCTCCTCCCGGGAGACCGAGCGGACTCCAAGGACGACGATGTTGCGGGCCCCGACCTTCTCGAGGATCCGGCGGGACGAGCAGCCGTGGCTCCTTCGGTCGCCGAGATAGCTCGACCGGAAGTCCATGTGGGCGTCGAGGTAGAGAACGCCTACGCTCGGGGCGGACTCGGGGTACGCCTCGACGACCGGGGGAGAACACGCGTGGTCGCCGCCGAGAACGATCGGGACCTTGCCGGCGGCGTAGATGGGGCGGATCTCCTCGCGGAGGGAACGGGCCATGTCCTCCGAACTCCCGAACTCCTCGGTGTTCCCGAGGTCGTGGATGGGGACCTCGGAGAGGTCGACCCCCGTCTCGAGGTCGTACGACTCGAAGTTCCACGAATGCATCCGGATCGAATCCGGTCCGAAGCGGGCCCCGGGGCGGAAGGACGTCGTCCGGTCGAACGGGACGCCCACGATCACAAATTCCGCCTCGTCGAAGGAGGCGCTCGCGTCCGCGAACGTGCTCGGCCGTTGCACGGCCCTTGGACGGCGGTGCTCTATAAGGTGCCTTCGACCCAAGTCCTAGCCGGCGCCGACCTCGGTCCGGCTCCTCAGGATGCGCGCTCGGATGCCCATCTCCCCGTAGAGGAACTCCATCACCACGAGCGAAATCACGGTCGTGCCGACCGCCATGGCGAAGAGACCGAAATACCCGTAGAGCTCGATCGCCACCGCGCCGACGAGGGGTCCGACGCTCCATAGGGACGAGTTGATCAGCGCGAACACCCCGAGGTACTCCGCGCGTTGCCCGGGCGGCGCCATCCGGGCGACCCACGCATTCATTCCGGGGCCGAGCAAGGAGAGGCCCCCGTTCCGGACCGCCTGGGCGGGAATCACCTCTTCCCACGTCGAGGAGAACATGAAGATCCCGTACGAAGCGAGGGTCAGCACCGTTCCGTACCAGATGCCCCGGATCTCGCCCATTCGGTCGATCGCACGTCCGAGGGGCAACCCGGTGACGGCCCCCGTGACGAGCCCGGCGATCGCCACGATGCTCACTTCGATCGAGTTGGCGCCGAGCGAAGCGGCGAGGAACCCGTAGAACGCTGCGACGGCGCCCGAACCGATGGCCCGGATCGACACGGCGAAGGAGAACGTAACGACCGTACGCATCTCGCGGAGGGGTCGACGCTCCGTAGGAACGCTCACCCGGATGTCAGGGACGAGGAAGAGGACCACCGCGAGCGTCCCGATCATCATGACGACGACGAACGGGAACAGCGCCTGCAGCCCGTACCAGTAGGTCACGATCCCGGCGAGGACGAATCCGGCCACCGCTCCGGCGTTCGAAGTGGCGTTGAGGAGCCCATACCCCTCGCCCCGCTCGTTGGTCCGTGTCACGTCGGCCACGAACGCGTTGTACGCCGGGCCCCCGATCGCGAGCGCGAGCTCGGCCGCGATGAAGAGCGCCCCGGCGAGCAGGTAGCCCGGAGCGAAGACGATGGCGAGGAAGAGCGGGAAGGCGGCCGCTTCGCCCAAGAGGAGGAACGGCTTACGGCGACCCGCGCGGTCGGAGAGACGGCCCATCCACGGGCCGATGAGGCTGGCCGGCAACCAGGCGAGGGTCAGGATCGTGAGGGCCACCGGAAGGGAGGCGCCCTTGACCTCTACGAGGTAGAGGGGAAGGAAGACGATGAACAACCCTCCTCGATTGCTCGCGAGGAGCGAGTAGAGGGAGAGCGAGAGCAGTTCTCGGGAAGGCATCGGTGCTCCACTCCCGCGAGTTACTTACGCTTGAGCGCCGGCACCGGCCGCACGCCTACGGTGCCGACAGAGGACCCATTATGAGGACGCTCGGGATTCGCTACGCCGGTTAGTTGGCTATGCCCGAAGGCGAGCTGGTCGCTCGTAAGAACGACGAAGAAGGGGTCGAGATCCTTACCCTGAAACACCCACCGGTAAATGCCCTGAGCACTGCACTTCTCGCGGGACTCGCGCACCACGTCGAAGAGATCTCCCAAGACCCCAAGGTCCGGGCCGTGGTCCTCACGGGCGACGGCCAGTACTTCAGCGCCGGGGCGGACCTCAAGGAGATGGCGACGCTCGACCTCGCGAGCGCGCCCGATCTCGTCCGAAAGGGCCATGCGATATTCCACCGGATCGCGAGCCTTCGTCCTCCCGTCATCGCGGCCATCAACGGCCTCGCGCTCGGCGGTGGGCTGGAGCTCGCCCTCTCGTGCGACTTGCGCATTGCCGGGGAGTCCGCGAAACTCGGTGCCCCCGAAGTGAACTACGGGCTCATGCCCGCGTATGGGGGAACGCAACGGCTACCCCGCATCATCGGCGTCTCCAAGGCGAAGGAGCTCATCTTCACGGGGTCGATGATCTCCGCCGCGGAAGCGCTCAAGATCGGTCTGGTCAACAAAACGGTCCCTGCGGGTCAGGAGCTGCGGGCGGCGAGGGACTTGGCCCACACCATCGCGCAGAAGGCACCCCGAGCGGTCCAGGCTGCCAAGAAAGCCATCGCCGAGGGTCTCCAGCTTCCGCTGGCGCAGGGGATCGAGGGCGAGACGAAGCTGTTCGAGACCGAGGTGCTCTCGAGCCAGGACCTTGGGGAAGGAATCCTGGCCTTCGTCGAACGCCGACCCCCGAAGTTCAAGGGAGAGTGAACGGCCATGGCGATCGAATTCGAGTTCACGGCGGACCAAGAGGCGTTCCGCTCCGCCGTGCGGTCATTCGTGACCAAGGAGGTCGCGCCGGTGGTCGACGAGATGGACGAGAAGGAGGAATTCCCCCGGGCGAGCATCCAAAAGATGCAGCAGGAAGGGTACTTCGGGATTCCGGTCCCTGAGGAGTACGGTGGTCTCGGTCTCGGAAAGGTCGGGTACTGCATCTTCCTCGAAGAACTGGCGAAGGTCGATGCTTCGCACGGCACGATCGTGGGCGCCCACACCTCCCTCGGAACATCGCCGATCCTCTACTACGGGAACGAGGAGCAGAAGAAGCGCTGGCTCGTCCCGGCGGCAAAGGGCGAGAAGCTGCTCGCGTTCAGCCTCACCGAACCCGGCTCGGGCAGCGACTCGGGGGCTCTCCGCACGGTGGCCGAGAAGGACGGGAACGACTGGGTCATCACCGGCAACAAGATCTATGTCACGAACGGCCGGGAGGCGGACACGATCATCCTGCTCGCGGCGAACGACCTCAAGCTCGGGGCGAATGGAGGGGTCACGGCCTTCCTGGTCGACAAGGACCTGCCCGGGTTCTCGATTGGGCGGTGCGAGAAGAAGATGGGCATCCGCGGCACATCCACCGCGGAACTCATCTTGGACCATGTCCGTGTCGGACCCGAGCAGGTCCTCGGCGAGGTCGGCAAGGGGTTCCACGTGGCGATGACCGCCCTCGATGTCGGGCGCGTCTCGCTCGGCGCCGGATCGCTCGGAGGCATGGAAGCTGCGTGCCAGCAGGCGATCGAGTTCGCGAAGAACCGCACTCAGTTCGGCCTCCCGATCAGCGAGTACGAAGTGATCCAGTTCAAGCTCGCCGACATGGCCATGAAGGTCCACGCGCTCCGTCTGATGGTCTACCACGCGGCCCAGCACCAGGATCGAATGGGGACCGACCCGAAGGCCTGGAGCCGACTCGAGCGGGTCGTGAAGTCCCGGGAGGCGGCGATCGTGAAGTGTCTGGGGTCGGAGTGGGCGGGGGAAGTGATCGACGAGTCCCTGCAGATCCACGGAGGCATCGGCTACATCCGGGGCACGCCGATCGAACGGGCGTATCGTGACGCTCGGATTTCGGAGATCTACGAGGGCACGAACGAGATCCAGCGCCTCGTGATCTCGCGCGACCTCCTGAGCCGGGGCCTCTAGGCGTGGTCAGTTCTTCGGCGCCGGCAGCGGAGGCAGTTTCGCCGCCTCCTCGCGAAGCACGCGACGGAGCACTTTCTGCACACCGGTGCGGGGCAATTGGTCGCGGAACTCGACCCGTCGGGGCGCCTTGTAGTGTGCGATCCGCTCGCGCACGAACCCGATGAGCTGTTCCCCCGTGACCGAGGCGTCCCGTTTCCTCACGACGAACGCGACCACCGACTCCCCATGTTCCGGGTCCGGGACCCCGACCGCGGCCACGTCCGCCACGCCCGGGTGCTGGAAGAGGACCTCTTCGACCTCCCGTGGATAGACCTTCATCCCGCCGACGTTGACCATGTCCTTCTTGCGGTCGACGATGTAGGTGAACCCATCCGCGTCAATCCGGGCGACATCCCCGGTGCGGAACCAGCCGTCCTTCAGGACCAGGTCGGTCTCTTCCTTCTGCCGATAGTAGCCCAGCATCACCTGCGGCCCGCGAACCGAAAGCTCTCCGACTTCGCCCACGCCCAGGACCCTCGTACCGGTCTCGAGGTCGACCACCCGCTGGTCGGTGTCCGGAACGGGGACTCCGATCGAGCCGACCCGGCGCTCGCCGGAGAGGGGGTTGACATGCGTGATCGGGGCGGTTTCGGAGAGACCGTACCCCTCCACCAGATCGGCCCCCGTGAGCTCCTGGAACCGCCGCTGGACTTCGAGCGGGAGGGGCGCCGAGCCGCTGACGCAGTACTTGATCGAATGGATGTGGTACTTCGCGAGATCCGGCTGGTGGTTGAACGCCTGGTAGAGCGCAGGTACGCCCGGGAACTGCGTCGGCTGGTAACGGTCGATGAGCTTGAGGAGTTCTCGGATCTCCGGACGGGTCTGCAGGACGACGGTCCCTCCGGCGGCGAGTCCCATCAGGAGAGCGACCGTGAGACCGTAGATGTGGAAGAGCGGGATCGCCGCCATTATCACTTCGGTACCGGGCTCGAGCCGGATGTTCCACGTGTTCCCCTGGACCGTGTTCGCGACCAGGTTGCGGTGCGTCAGCATGGCGGCCTTCGGAAGTCCGGTCGTCCCGCCGGTGTATTGGAGGACCGCCACGGTCGTCCGTGGGTCGGACTTCGCCAGGGGAGCGGAGCCCGGGGTGGCGACCGCTCGCTTCCAGGGCCGCACGGCGGGGTGGGTTGGGAACTCTGTCGGGAGCTTCTGTCTCCGAAGAACGATGTTGACGAACGGCCGGAGATACCACGGGTAGAACTCGCGCACCCGCGCGACGAAGACCGAAGGAATGGAGCATTCGTCACGGACCTTGGCGAAGTTCGGATACAGGGTCTCGAGGGTCACGAGCACCTTCGGCGTCGCGTCCTTCAGCAAGCGGGCGAGGTCCTGCCCGAGGTACAGGGGGCTCACCTGAACGACGATGGCTCCGAGCCGAAGGGTGGCAAAGAAGGCGATCGGGTACGCCGGGCAGTTGGGCAGGTAGAGAGCGACGCGGTCCCCGGGTCCCACCCCCTCGCGGGCGAAGGCGGCAGCCAATCGCTCGCTCTCGGACCAGAACTTTCGGTAGCTCCACTTCGAGCCGTAGTAGATGATCGCCGAGCGGTCGGGCCAGCGCCGGACGCTCCCTTCGATCAGCTCGGTGAGGAGCTGGTCCGGTATGTCCACGTGCTTCGGTACTTCAGGAGAGTACCACCGGAACCAAGCACGTTCTTCGACGTCCGTAGAACTCGCGGTCATCGGCCCTCTATCCGGACGGGGCGCTCTCGGAATCCTTTGCGAACTGGACCCCCGGTCGGTAGCTCGAGACGAAGTGGACTCGTTCGCCGACCGCGAGGTCGTTCTCCGCGCGCACTTTCGGCATCCACCCCGTCACGCGGCCCCCGCCGTCCAAGTCGACGACGACGTAGGCGTACGGCGCGTCGTTCAGGAACTCATCGCCCGGCACCGTTTGGATCGTGAAGGCCACGACCTTCCCCTTCGGGGAGAGCACGGTCTCATCCAGGGGGAAGCAGCCGCATCGGGAACAGCCGACCCCCCAGGTCGCCGTGACGAACCCGCAGTTCGCGCAACGGAGTCCCCGGAGTGTACCCCCCTCCTCGTACCCCTTCACGAATTCCTCGATCGTGTGGGGGGCTTCGACGAGCATATCGGACATGGAGCGTCTCCTATCGGCGCGAGAAGATGTGGACGGAGCAGGAGCCGCCCGTCGCACCGACGTTGTGAGTGAGGGCCGTTCCGGTCTTGGGCACCTCGCGACCCCGGGCGAGACCGTTGACCTGTTCGAACACCTCGACGACCTGGCTCGCGCCCGTGGCAGCGACGGGGTGACCCTTCGCCTTGAGCCCGCCCGAGGGGTTGACGGGGAGCTTTCCGTCCCGAGTGGTCGTCCCTTCCAAAGCGGCCCGTATGGCCGTTCCCTTCGCGAAGAATCCGAGGTCCTCGAGCGCGAGCGCCTCGGCGATCGTGAAGCAGTCATGCACTTCGAGGAAGTCGATGTCCTTCGGCTCGAGATGCGCCTCACGGAACGCCTTCTCGGCGGCGATGCGAGCGGCCGGAAGTCCGAGTAGGTCGGGTCGGTCGTGCATGTCCGTGACGGAGCCGGCCCGAGCCGACGCGCGGATGACGACGGGCTCGGTGACGGGGGACTTCATGCGCTCTTTGGCGGCGACCACGACCGCCGCGGCACCGTCCGAGAACGGACAGCAATCGTAGAGGCGGAGCGGCGATGCGATGATGGGCGAAGCGAGGTAGGTCTCCATGGAGATCTCCTTCTGGAAGTGGGCGTGCGGATTCCGCGCCGCGTTCGCGTGGTTCTTGATCGCGATCGCCCCGAACATCTCCGGCCGGGTCGAGTAGGCTTGGCAGTAGGCGCTCGCGAGCGTTGCGTAGAGGCCCGGGAACGTAGCCCCGTTCTTGGTCTCGAACGGATAGTCCGCTCCGACCGCGAAGTAGCTGGTCGCTGTGAGCGTGTCGAGGTGAGAGACCCTCTCGACCCCCACGACGAGCGCCGCATCCACGAACCCGCCGGCGACGTGAACGAACGCCTCGTGGAGACCCGCGCTCGACGACGAGCACGCCGACTCGACCGTGACGGAGGGCACATGGGGGATGCCGAGACCGCTGTTGACGAGCGGGCCCATGTGTCCCTGTTTCTCCGACATCCCGAAACAGTTCGAGACGAATGTATAGCCGATGTCCTTCGGCTCGAGGCCCGATTGGCGGATTGCCTCCATCGAGACCCGGGTCGCCGCCTCTCGAGCGGTTTCCTTCATCTTGCCGAAGCGGTTCTGAGTCGCTCCGACCACCCACGTTTCGCGCATACCGACCTCTCGGTCCGCAGGAGCCCGAGAATGCGAGGTCGCGCTTAACCTAACCGCCCGAGCGTCCCGTGCTCCGTTCCGGTGCCATCGGCGGGAGGTCGAGAAGGGCCCGCAAACGCTCGAACGAGCGCTGCGCAACTCGGGCGTCCGGGGTCTTGAACAGAAGCCGGCCCGCCCGGCTGATCGTCACCTCCGATTCCAGTGAGGCTATCAACATCACCCGGGCATCGATGACCGGAATCGCTGCCGCCTCGAGCCGTGAGCGGACCGTCACCAGGTTGAGCGGATTCGCAGGCTCGGCGATCGCTTCGTACCCGCCCCGGTCCGAACACAGCCTAAGTCGCTGGTACATCGCGGGGGACGAGGTAGGCCGTCGCGCAGATAGCGCTTCTCCGGGGCCGCTCGATGAAGCCCGAACTCGGCGCCGACGAGCGGGCCCCTCCGACCGCGCCGCTAGGTGCGTTCACCCTAGAGGATGACCGCTTTGCGCACGCAGTCGTTAATCATCTCGTCCACGTCGATCCGCTCCTCTTCCTTCAGGATCTGGACGAGGTTCGACCGGGTGGCCGGACGGTCGGGAACCGCTTGGCAGCATACCCCCGGGCGGGTGGAAATGGCGTACGTGCCGATCGACTTCGCGACGCTCTCGATCTCCTGCTTGTCGAATCCGATGAGGGGGCGGACGACCGGAAGCGTGACGGACGCGGTCGCGGTCCGCATGTTCGAGAGCGTTTGGGAGGCGACCTGTCCGAGAGCCTCGCCGGTCGCAAGGAACGTGGCCCCCTCTTGGGTAGCGATCCTCTCGGCCGACCGCCACATGAACCTCCGGCACAGGACGCACCCGAAATGCCGGTCGGTCGAGCGCATGAGCGTGATCTGGGTCGGGCCGTGAGGCACGAGATAGAGCGGGATCGGCTGGTGATATCGTTCCCTCAGCACGGAAAGATGGTCGACGACCTTCGCGAGGGGTGAGTCGTCTGTGAACGGTCGGTTGTCCATGTGGACCGTCAGCATCTCGTGACCTTGGCGCAGGAGGTAGTGCAACGCCACCGGAGAGTCGATCCCTCCGCTCATCAGCATAACGCCGCGCGCCATCGGCGAGTTTCACGATGCCGCGCTATTTAGGGATGCGCATCGGCCCCGGAGGGTCCCGCTCGACGGAGGTCGCTCGATTCCTCCGAGAGTCGACCGGCCGCGGCCGATCGGAGGAGACCTCCCGCGGAATCTAGGCGGGGACCTGGAACCTCGTGGAACGCTCATAGTGGCGCCCAAGGGCCCCGGCCCCGCGAGCGGTAAATAGCGCATCTTGGTCCGAGGCGCAATGGCCGAGGAGCTCGCCGGTCCGCCCACGGAGTTGAGCTGTCGGGTCGAAGGGACCGGGCCGGTGGTCGTCCTTCTGCACGGGGTGGGCGGCAACCACACCATCTGGAACGAGGTGGTGCCGGGTCTCGCCAAGGAGTTCACGGTCCTGGCCCCGGACCTCCGCGGGCACGGTCGGTCCCGGGCGCCGGCCGACTCCCACTTCACGTTCGCCGAAATGATGGGGGACGTGCTCCGGCTCCTCGATGACCGAGGGGTCACCACGGCCCATCTTGTGGGGGTGAGCGGCGGCGCCCTCCTGGCGCTGCGCATCACCCTCGACCATCCCGAGAAGGTCCGCAGCCTGACGATGGTGAGCGGGGCCGCCTACACCGACGCCCACACACGCTCGGTCGCCCAACGCTGGGCGGAGACCTACGCGAAGGAGGGAACCGACCGCTTCGCGCTCCGGCTCCTCAAGGACCTCTACTACCCGGACTGGGTGGAGGCGAATCTCGATTTCGCGGACGCGGTTCGGGAGCAAGTAAAGCACCAGGACTTCGGGGCGGCCGTTCGGTGGGCCGTCTCGATGGGCTCGTTCGACGAGCGCAACCGGGTCGCCTCCGTCGCTCGGCCGACGCTGATCGTCCAGGCGATGAACGACGAGGTCGTGGACGCCTCCCACGGCCGGATCCTGCGCCAGTCGATCCCGGGCGCCCAGATCCGGATCCTCACGGAGACCGGTCATCTGGTCCCCGTCGAGCGACCGAAGGAGCTGCTCGATGCGCTCGCCGCCTTCCTCCGGACCGTGGAGGCCTCGAACGACAGGGGCCGCGTCTCGCAGGGGGTCCCGCGCGGACCGTGAGCTTATGAGCCCGCGGCCGAATTCCGGGGCGATGGCGTCCCCCGAGGGAACAGACCTCGCTGCCCGATTGTCCCGGGTCGAACGAGAGCTCAAGGAACTGCACGCCCGTTTGGTCGCCCTCGAACGACTGGTCGGCGCCGGAGAAATGCATCCGACGGACTCCTCGACGGTCCAGAAGAAAGTCACGTACGACTGGCAGGCATGAGCGGGCCGGGCTCCGGGGAATCGGTCCCTGGAACGGCCCCCCGACCCCTCTCCGAACTTCTCGCTCGGTTCCCCGCCCTGGCACCCCCGGTCTCCATCGCGGGGGCCGCGGTCGTAATCGTCCTGCGGGACGGCCGCTCGGAGGTCGAGACCCTGCTCATCGAGCGGGCCGAACGCCCCGCGGACCCCGCCTCCGGACAGGTCGCCTTCCCCGGCGGGCACGTCGCGGATGGGGACGGCTCGCTCGCGGTGACCGCCCTCCGTGAACTCGAGGAAGAGGTCGGCCTCAGCCGGGCGGATTTCGCGGGCGAGCTCCGCTACGTCGACAGCGTGCTCGCGATACGCTTCGGCCTCAAGGTGGCCGTGTTCGCGACCGGGCTCGCCTCGGACGCCAACGCCCCCACCGCCCGAAGCGCGGACGAGGTCGCTCACGTATTCTGGCTGCCCCGCTCCGCCCTGGCCACATCGCGGCCAATCGTCCGGGAGACCGCGCGGGGACTCACAGAGGTGCGGGCCACGGTGTTCGAGGGTCACATCCTCTGGGGATTCACCCGGAGGGTGCTCTGCCAGTTCTTTGGCATCTCGAACCAGGACGAAGCGATCGGCCCCGTGTTCGCTCCCCACCTTCCCGAGCCCGATGGCTGACCCGGGTCACTCCGCTAGCACCTCCTGGACGGACCGGTGGGGGGTCCGCACCCAGGTCGGCCTCACGAGAAGCGGGCAGGGCCCTCCTCTCGGCAAGTGGAGCTTTCTGAAACGCGATGGTTTAAATACTGGTTTAAATACTCACGCCGCGGGGATTACTTTGGTTAAGATTCGCATCGAAAACGTCGTGGCCTCCACGTCCCTCGGTGACGAGCTCGACCTCCAATCGATCGCCCTCGGCCTCGACGGGGCCGAGTACGAGCCCGAGCAGTTCCCCGGGCTCATCTACCGACTGAAACAGCCGAAGACCGCCATCCTGCTCTTCCGGTCCGGCAAGGTCGTCTGCACCGGGGCGAAGAGCATGCACGAGGTCGAGGAGTCGATCCAGACGGTCTCCCAGCAGATCAAGAAGGGCGGCCAGAAGATCAACATGCATCCCAAGATCGAGGTCCAGAACATCGTCGCGAGCTCGGACCTCGAGAGCGAGATCAATCTCAACGCCATTGCGGTGACCTTGGGCCTCGACCGTGTGGAGTATGAGCCCGAACAGTTCCCGGGCCTCGTGTGCCGGATCGACGAACCCAAGGTCGTGGTCCTCCTCTTCGGGAGCGGGAAGCTCGTCTGCACTGGAGCGCGCAAGCCTTCGGACGTCGAGGTCGCGGTCAAGAAGATCACGAAGGAACTCCAGGGCGCGGGTCTCCTTCGCTGAGCTGGTCGCCGGACGAGGCCGCGATGCCCCTGCCGCGCGGTCTACCGGTGGTCGACCACCACTGCCACCTTTCTCCGAACGGGGAAGGGGTCCGCGCGGCCGAGCGGTTCCGGGCGGCCGGAGGGACCCACCTCTTCCTTGCCACCCAGAACTACGAGGCGAGCGTTCCGCTCTCGCTCGAGACCTACGCACGCCAGTTCGAAACGACGTGGCTGCTCGCTCAGAAGGTTCACGAGGAGGTCGGGGTTCGGGTCTACCCCGTCCTGGCTCCGTACCCCATCGACCTCGTAGGAGCCGTGCCGAAGCTCGGCCCAGAGGGCGCGCTCGACCTCCACCGGTCAGCCCTGGACCTCGCGGGCCGCTGGGTCCGGGAGAAGAAAGCGGTCGCCCTCGGCGAGGTGGGCCGCCCCCACTTCGCGGTCGACCCGGAGGTGACGACGATCGTGGAGCAAGCATTCGATCACGCTCTCGAGGTGGCGCGCGATTCTGATTGTCCGGTCGTGGTCCACTCGGCCGACCTAAGCATGGAAGGTTTCCTCGAGCTCGCCGCTCGGGCCCGAGCGGCCGGATTACGCACCGAACGGGTCGTGAAGCACTACACGCGAACGCGGGTCGCCCCCGGCAGCACGGAGGGGGTCGTCCCGTCGTACCTGGCCCGCCGTGAGCTCGTCCGCGAGGTCGCGGGCGGCGCCGGACCCTGGTTCCTCGAGACCGATTTCCTCGACGACCCGAAGAGGCCGGGAGCCGTTCTCGACCTCGCCACGGTCCCGCGACGGGCGGCGGCGATCGCGGCGGACCCGACGCAGGGGGCCGAACGCCTGTACGTGCCGTTCGTGGAGTCGGTGGAGCGAGTGTACGGGTGGCGACCCGAGGTCGGACCCGAGGGGGCGGCCGAATGACCCGTCGTCTCCGCGGCACCTTCCTCGTCCTCGAGGGGATCGATGGTGTCGGCAAGTCCACGCTGCTCCGAGCCCTGGCGCGGGCCCTGCGCCGTCGGGGCCTGTCGGTCGCGGTCCGGCGCGAGCCGTCCGACCCCCGCCTCGGCGCCCTGGCCCAGTCCGCTGCGGCGGAGGACGCCTGGACGGGCGCGGTGTACTTTACGGTCGACCGACATCTCGCCGCCCCGGCCCTCGAACGCGACCTACGCGGCTACGATGTTGTGCTGCAGGACCGGTCGTTCTACTCGACCCTCGCCTACCAGGGAAGCGCACTTCCGCTCCGGGACCGACAACGGCTCGCCCAGCTCCAACGGTCCGCGACCCGAACCCCCGATCGGGTCATCCTCCTCGACCTCGACCCCGCCGAAGCTCTCCGGCGGCTGGGTGCCCGCGACCTCCGCCGCGGCCCTCTGGAACGGGAACGGACCCTTCGACGGGTGGCGCGAGCATACCGAACGCTGGCCCGCTCGCACCCGTGGCAGGTCCTCGACGCCCGGCAGTCGCCGCGTGAGCTTTTGCGCCAGGTCCTCGCCGCCCTGGACCTTCCTCCCCCGTCCCGGCGGACACGACTCCCCCGACGGCGAAGATGATATGCGGGACGTCGGTGCCCCGCTCCGGCCATGACCCCGGTGTCCCCCATCCTGGTTCGAGAGGAGACGCTCGACCCGTCGTACCTCCCGGCCCGCCTCGTCCACCGGGACGCGGAGCTCGACCTGCTGCGGCGACGGTACCGTGAAGCCCTGGGAAAGGGGCTTCCGTACCACCTGATGCTCACGGGCGGGGTGGGAAGCGGTAAGACCGCGCTCGTGCGTCGGCTCGCCTCGGACCTCGAGCGGGGCGGACGGCTCGCGGGTTTTCCGGTCAAGGCGGCGTACATCAACTGCTGGCGGCGCGCGAGCGACCGCACCGTGATGCTCGACCTCTTGAGGAACGTCCAGGTCTCGCTGCCCGACCGCGGATACTCCCTCTCCGAGATGCTCGACGTCTTCGAGCAGGGCATTCGCAAGAGCCCCGCCCATCTTCTCGTGCTGCTCGACGAGGCCTCGAGCCTTGTCCGACAGGAAACCAAGCTCGTCTACCTGCTCTCCCGGTCCCGGGAGGTCGAGCTTGGCTCCATCTCGCTCGTCCTCGTGGCGGTCGAGGACCTCTTCCCCTTCCTCGACTCCCCGAGCCGGTCGAGCTTCGGCGTCACGCATCGACTCTCCCTCGCACCGTACGACCGGGCGGCGCTCGTGGACGTCCTCGCGTCGCGCTCCGAGCTCGCCTTGCGTCCGGGCAGCATCGACCGGGAGACCCTCGACCAAATCGCCCGCATCGCCGCGCCCAACGGGGATGCCCGATTCGCGCTCGAGATCCTCGCCGGAGCGGCCCATGCGGCGCAGGACGACGGGTCCGACGAAGTCGGCGCCGAGCATGTCCGGCGGGCCAAGGGGTCGCTTCTTCCGACCATGACCGAGACGCAGCTCGAGTCCCTATCGACGAACGAACTCGGTGTGCTGCTCGCTCTCTCGCGGACGCTCAAGCGGCGAGGGTCCGCCACCACGAGCCAGAAGCTCCGGACGAACCACACCGCCCTCCTCGAGGAGCTGAGCGCGCCTCCGATGAGCCGCACGACGTTCTGGCGCACCCTCAAGGAGCTCGAGCGGGACGGGCTTGTCGTGCTGGAAAGCGGCTCCTCGGGCGAGTCGAACAGCGTCTCGATGGACGAGCTTCCCGCGAGCCTGCTCACCACGCTTCTCGAGGAGCGGGTCGGCCGTGGGCGCTCGCGCAAACCCTAAAACACCCGCGCGGGTCGGACGGATGTGACCTCCACTTCCCTCGCGCCGCTCGTGTCGGAGCGGACCCGGCTCCCCGAGTGGATTCGCGTTCGACCCCCCCGCGGAACCACCTACCCCGAGGTCAAGGGGATGCTCGGAGAGCTCGGCCTCGGCACCGTCTGCCGCGAGGCCCGCTGCCCCAACCTTTCCGAGTGCTGGTCCGCGGGCGCCGCCACGCTGATGCTGCTCGGTACCGATTGCACGCGTCGTTGCTCCTTCTGCGCGGTGACGACACATTGGCCGCGAGGGGTCGTCGACCGGACGGAACCGGCGCGCGTGGCTGAGGCTGTCGAGCGCTGGGGCCTGCGCTACGTCGTCCTCACACAAGTGTGTCGGGACGACCTCGACGACGGTGGAGCGGCGGTAATGGCCGAGACGGTCCGCCGGATCCGGCTCGCCTCGCCCCGCACGCTGGTCGAGCTCCTGATCGGGGACCTCGGCGGCCGCGAGGGGCCGCTTCAGACGCTCCTCGAGTCGCCCCCCGATGTTCTGGCCCACAATCTCGAGACGGTCCGCTCGCTCAGTGCGGAAGTGCGGGACCCGCGCGCGGGCTACGACCGGTCGCTCGGGGTCCTTTCCGCGGCCCGGCGACTCGGCTCCGCTACCCTCGTGACCAAGAGCTCCCTCATGCTCGGCCTCGGTGAAAGCGACGCGGAGCTCGAAACGGCGATGCGGGACCTCCGGTCGGCCGACGTCGACCTTGTGACGCTGGGGCAGTACCTTCGCCCGGGGAACGACCACCGGCCGGTGCACCGGTACGTGCCTCCCGAGGAGTTCTCCCGGTGGGAGACGACCGCCCGGAAGCTTGGCTTCCGCGGGGCGGCGTGCGGGCCCCTCGTGCGGAGCTCCTATCGGGCCGAGGAACTCTACGAGGGCGCGCGCAGCGCCCGGGGAGGATGACTGATGGCGAAGAAGGTCCGTCGCAAGCTTGAGGAGGAGGAGGCGGCGGCGTTCGAGTTTCCTACGTTCGACGAGGCCACGTTCGCTTCCAAGGAGTTCGAGCTCACGTACGCCCTTCTCCTGGCCTGCGCGATCGCCGCCCTGATGGGTGTCCTCTCCTGGGCCCTGTCGGTCTCGGGCATCTTCTGGTATGTGGTGTTCCCGGTCGGCCTCGTGCTGCTCGTGGTGAGCCCATTCCTCATCCGGCGCCTGCGGTCGAAATCCTCGATCTACACGAAGGGCGATTGGGCGGGGCTTCTCGCGCTCGAGTTCTTCGGCTGGCTCGCGCTGTGGTTCGTGCTCCAGAACCTGTCGCCGCACGCGGTGTAGTTCACTCGTCGAGCCAGGGCAGCCGCTTTCCGAGCAGCTCCCTGAGCGCTTCGCCGAGGGCCGGCGTCTCGGTGGCCTCCCCCAGGGTTCGCACCTCCCATCCCCCCGCGTCGGCGGAGGTGAGGTTCTTCCCCAGGGAGAGCCGGGGGAACGCCGCCCGCAGCACGGCTTCGGCGTCGCGTTCGGCCCGATGGGATTCTACGCCGAGGCTGCCGTCGGGGCGGACGTACGGTCCCTGCAGGACCTGCTCGTTCTTTAGGCTCCACTTCTCGAGGAAATGTCCGGTCCGGTCGATCCCCGCCGGGGGTCCGTCCTGAACCCGTACCTGGGGCCGCCGCGGATGGGCGAGCTCCACGGTGATCACGACCAACGTCGTGTCCGCCGAGCTCGCCTCCCCGAGGACCGAGAACTCGGACCGGCCGAGCTCGTCCGCGACCGCTCGGGCGGCCTTGCGCACCTGCGGGTAGAGTGTGTCGTCGACGAGGTCCGGCCGGGCCAGTTCGACCACCGTGACATGGGTGCCTCGGGCGCGCACGAGGGAGAGCGCCTGATCCTTTGGAAGGGGAGGGACGGCCCGCACCTCAAAGAACCGCGGACCGGGGTCGTCGAGGTAGGCCCCGGCCGCGAGGATGAACAGCCCGAGGTTTCTCCGCGAAAGGGCGCTCGCCACGTTGCGGTTCGGGTCGACCGGGTCGGCCAGGACGAGCGCCACGTCCGCGGGGAGACGGGGGGGCTCCTTCCCCCGTTCGGCGAGCTGCACAGGCACCCGCCAGTCCCGGGCCGCGAGCAGGAGCTGCCGAAGGGACCCGAACCGGATCACGAGCAGCTCGGTGAGGTATCCCGAGAATCCCTCGGTCTTCGCCTCCGAGCCGTAAACTCCGAGCGAGCGGAAGAACTGTTTCGCGAGCCGCACTTGCGCGACGGTCTCGGGACTCTCCCGGGTCACGAGATACTCCTGGTGGAACGGCGTGCGGTCGACCGGGGAGAGCGGATGCGACGGGTCGGTGATCGCGAACCCCGGGACCGCGTCGACCGAGAACCCCGCGAACTTGCCCCGTAGGTAGGGGTGCTCGGCGTACCGGGTCTCCGGGTCCGTCAACACCGCGCGTCCGAGGGAGAGGCCCTCCTCGCGAAGTCGCTCGCGGGAAAGGTCGGGCGGGAACAGAAGGAACAGGTCGATGTCCAAGCGGTCCTGTAGGAACGTTCCGCGCGCGGCACTACCGGCGACGAGGGCCCGGACGAGCGAGCTCGACCGCTCCCGTGCCACGTCCGTCACGCGCTTCACGAGCTCCGCGCGGACCAGGGCCACTCGCTCGAGGTAGTCGGACGACGGCGTGATCCGGACATTGACCTCGCGCTCGACCGCGTCCGCCCGCGCGGCCCGGGCCATGGCATCCCCGGTTCCCGTCATCGACGGTCCCGGGACGAGCCGGCACAGATGAACCTTCGGCTCGACCCGCTCGCACGGGACCACCCTTATCGTCCAAGCGGCCCATGTACCTCCGAGAGAGTCCATGCCGGCCCCGGTCGGGCACCTTGCCACCCTCTACGAACCGCTGCCCGACCGCAAGGTACGGTGCACGGCGTGTGCCCGGTACTGCACGATCCCCGAGGGCTCCCACGGGTTCTGCTTCGTCCGCAAGAACGTGGGCGGCCAGCTCGTCCTGCTGAGCTACGGGAAGGCGTCGGCCGTTCAGGTCGACCCGATCGAGAAGAAACCGCTCTCGCACTTCCACCCGGGCACTCGCGTCTACTCAATCGGGACGGTCGGGTGCAACTGGCGATGCGCGTACTGCCAGAACGCCGAGATCTCCCAGGAACGCGAGGTCGTGGGAAGGTCCCTGCCCCCGACCGCGGCGGTGACGGAGGCGAAACGGTTCGGCTGCAGCGGAGTGACGTTCACGTACAACGAGCCGACCATCTTCGCCGAGTACGCCCTCGACGTGATCCGGGAGGCGCACAAGGAGGACCTCTTCGCGAACTTCGTGACCAACGGGTACATGACCCCCGAGGCGGTCGAACAGATCGGGCCGCATCTCGACGCGGTGAGCGTCGACTTCAAGGGAAGTGGCGAACCCGGATTTCTGCGCAAGTACGTGGCAGCCAAGGGTCCCGAACCGATCTTCGAGTCCGCGGTGGAGCTGCGGAGAAAGGGAGTGCACGTCGAGGTCACAAACCTGATCGTCCCCGAGGTGGGCGACTCGGTCGAGGCCCTCCAGAAGCTCGCCCGATTCGTCCGCGAGGAGCTCGGACCCGCGACGCCCTTCCACCTCCTGCGCTTCCACCCCGACTACCAGATGATGGACCTTCCCGAGACCCCGGTGGCAACCCTCGAGAAGCTCCACAAGGTCGCGAAGTCCGAGGGCCTGGACTACGTCTACCTCGGGAACGTGTGGGGCCATCCCCTCGAGCATACCTACTGTCCCGGGTGCGGCGCCATCGTCGTCCGCCGGTTCGGATTCACGATCCAGTCCTGGCGCCTCGACCCGGAGAACCGGTGCCGAAAGTGCGGGGAGAAGATCCCGATCGTCGGTCGACTGCCCGAGGACTACGCTCCGACGTTCGCGACCCCGATCTCCTAGGTGGGGGGACCGCGGCCCGCTCCCCCGTCGCCGTCAAACGAGGCCGACGGGACGAACAAATAGGGCGGTCCCCCCGGACTGGCCGGGAGCGTGCGGAGTGCCGAGAGCCCAGCCGCGGATCGCGCGCGCGCGGCCGTTGGGTACGAACGGTGCGCCGCTCGAGTCCTCCGCGCCGTTGCCGATGGTCGAGATCGTGCTGAACGGCTTCGACCCGGTCGACTGGGTCACGGAGACGCTGGGTTCCCTCGGCGTCTCGTTCCGCCTCCTCGCGTGCCGGCCGACCGACCGGGGACGTCGACGTCTGGTCCGACTGTTCGAGGTCCAGACCGGCGGCGAAGGCATCGGACCGGTGGTCCGTCGCCTGCGCTCCCGATTGACCAGCCGCGATATCGCGGCTTCCAGCCTTGGCCCGGACCGGGCGCTGCTGCGGATCTCGGCCCCGATGCCGGCGACTTGCTCCGCTGCGTTTGACCTCGGGGACTTCTGCGTTAGCTGCCCGTTCCTCGGGAAGGCGGATGGGACCCGACCCGTCTCGTGGAAGGTTCTGGTTCCCCAGATCGGCGACGCCCGCCGCCTGCTCAAGGCGTCGAGCGGGAGCGGAGGGGCCCGCCCAACTCTTGTCCGCGCCGGTGCGTACCGCCGACGCTGGGGCCTTACCGGGCGGCAGGAAATGGCCCTGAGGACCGCGTTCCAGATCGGCTACTTCGACTATCCGCGCAAAGCCACCCTCGCCATGCTCGCGGGCCGTCTTGGGGTAGGTCGTTCGACCGCGCTCGAGCTTCTTCGCCGGGCTACCACCAAGCTGGCGGCGCAACGGTTTCTCGCGGAGCCCCCGGTCGACCACCTCCCCTAGCGGGCGGTCGGGAGGCTCGCCCGACCCGCGCAACGGCCGGACGATCGTTTACGTTGTGGCCGCGGCCCGGGGTCGTGCGAGGGTTGGGGACGTGCGGTGCGAGGAATCCCGGCCGTGGCCGCGGCTCGAACCGCGGGAATGGGCTGCGGGAGAAGTGGACTCCGACGATGACCGTACGAACTTCTCCTTGCCCGACTCCACGATCGCACGGAAGATCGTTCCCGTAAGGGTCGTGGAAACCCCCAGCTGCTCGGCCCATACCTGGGCCCGGGCGATGACGCGCTCCTCCTGAGCGGGGTCCGATATCCGCCCTTCCTTCTGGGACCGCAAGCAGATCGCGGAGCATGCCGCATCGACCCGTGCCGCTACGAGGAGGACGATCGCGCGGTCGATCTCCTCGAGGTCGCGTCGAAGGGAGGCCAACGAGGCGTCCGGGGCCGTGCGGTCGACCATGGCACGCGGCCGAGCCCGAGGGAACGCAAGTTCGTTCGACCGCACCGGTGCGGGAGTCGATTCACATACCGCGCGCGGTGTCCGGGGTCGATGCAGATCGTCCTGGCCTCCAACTTCGACGACCGGTTGGTGAGCGCGACCGCGGACCTACCGATATCGACCTTCTTCGGCGGATTCCCGGTCCAGCTCACGGGGGGTGGGCGGCCGCCGCAGATCCTACCGACGGTCGACCCGGACCGGTTTCGGGCCCACCTCGAGGTAGTGCACCGGCATTCCCGACAGTTCTTCGCGACGCTCAACAGCAACGACCTCGGGTTGAAGGAGTACGGGCCCGGGTACGTCGACCGGTTCCTCCGGGAGGTCGGCGAGCTGATCGACCTCGGGGTCGATGGTTTGGTCATTGCGCTACCGGCCCTGATCGAGGCGGTGCGGACGGAGTGGCCCGACGTACCGATCACGGTCTCCACGTTCGCACGGGTCCGCACGCTCACGCAGGCCGAGTACTTCCTCGGCCTGGGCGCGCGGACGATCATCCTCGAGGAGGCGAATCGGGACTTTCGTCTGATCCGGGGCCTCGTTCGGTTGGGGGCCGAGGTCGAGATCCTCGTGAACCAGAGCTGCCTTCCCTCCTGTCCCTATCGGGGTCACCATCTGAACACGAGCTCGCTCGCGTCCCAACCGGGCGCCCCGTGCCCCACTTTCGAGTACCCGATCCTCGAGTGCGGCCTCGAGTACGTCCGCGACCCGGCGAAGCTGATCTCGGGGATCTTCGTCCGGCCCGAGGACCTCGCGGTTTACGAGGAGGTCGGCGTCACGCGGTTCAAGGTTTCCGGCCGCAACCGCTCGACTGACTGGCTCGTGCGGTCGGCGCGGGCCTATGCTGCGAGGAGCTACCCCGGCGACCTCGCCGACATCCTGAGCCTGGTCCAGGTGAAGGGCCCGCTCTCCGCCCTCCGACGAGCCGGTCGGTCGACCGATGGGGAGGCGGCGCGAACGCTGGCGGACGCTTTCTCGGCGCTGTCCGACCTCGCGATCGACAACCGGGCGTTCCCCCCGGACTTTCTGCGCCACATCGCCGGTGTCGATTGCGAGCACACCACTTGCGAGGCGTGCGGCTACTGTCGGGGCGTCGCGCAGCGGGTGATGCGCGTCGGGGGCCGACCGGTCGCCGAGTATTCCTCGCCGTCCGACCTGCCACCGGCGATCCGGATCCTTCCCCAGTTCGGCCCAGTGCCGGAACAGAACCCGGCCCACCAATCCGCGGATTCGGCCCCGGCGATTCCTCCGAGAGGGTCCAGTCTCACGGGGGCGGCGAGGTAGGCGGAGATTCCTCCCAAGGCTGGGCCGGAGTAGTTCCGGGCACGCTGGGGCCACGCGGCGGTCGTCGCGCGAAGTAGATCATCCCGGCAAGGAAGATCACTGTGAGCACGAGGAGGAGGGCGATGATGATCCATGCGTCCATGCTGATCCCGGAGGAGCTCGACGAGCTCGAACTCGAGCTCCCGGAGTTCAACGAAATCGGGACGCTCGTCGTCGCGCTGCTCGTCACCGTGACGTTGTTGTAGTACGTGTAGTAGCCGGACGCCGTCACCTCGATCGAGTGGACGCCGGGCGTCACCGAGGCGCTGTACGCTCCGCTCGTGAGCGTGACCTGCGACCCGTCAACCCACACTGTCGCCGAACCAGGCGAGACGGTCAGGCTGAGCGTTCCGTCCGGCGCGGGCGTCACGGGGTTCAACGCGATCGTGACCGACGTGGTCCCGCCGCTCGACACCGTCACGTTGTTGTAGTAGCTGTGGTAACCCGAGGCGGACACCTCGATCAACGTCAAACCTGGGGTTACGTTCCCTGTGAAGTTGCCGTTCGTCAACGACACCTGGAAACCGTTGACCAAGACCGTCGCGTTGGCGGGCGATACCGTGAGGTTCAGGGTGCCCGGGATGGGAGTGAACGTGAAGTCCACGAACATCGAGGCGAAGGGATAGTCGCCTTGCGCCACAACCGTCACGTTGGTCGCCGACGGGGTCGCCACGTACCCGGGGGCCGCCACGCTCACGTTGTAGACCCCGGGAATCACGGAGAAGGCGATGAACGAGGGGTACTCGTTTGACTTGGTGAGGGTGAGGTTGTCCGTGCCAGTGCCGTTGATGGAGGCGGACCACTCGAGGTCCGGCGCGAGCCCGCCCTCCTCCACATTGAGATAGATGAGCGGTGCGAAGGTGATGTTGACCGTCGTAGCCGACCCGGCCACCGTGAACTGGGTGGACGTATTGATCGTCGTGTAGACGAACGGCGCGACCACGGAGAGCGAGTATGTGCCGTTCGGATAGTCGAGGACTAGGGAGGACGGAGAGGTCGTGAAGACGGCCCCTCCGGTCAGGTTGAGGCCCCAGCTCAAACCCGCGAGGAGTCCGCTCTCGGAGAACGTCACCGGGTAAAGAGTGAACGGGATCAGGGGGACGTAGTCCCCACCCACCGTGATCGCTCCGCTGTTATTGTACGGGAGGACCCCATACTGGTTCGGCTCGACTCCGTAGTTCGACCAGTAGTTGCCGCCCTGGTACGACGTTCCGATGATGCTGCCCGTGAGGTTCCAACCGTTGACGACGGTGTAGTTCGACGCCGGCTGCTCGGTAACGTTCCAGGTGTCGGTGTACGCCACCGGGTAACAGTAGCCGTACTGGTCACACGGGAACGGGTCGTACGTGACGGTGATCGCGGGGATTCCGACCTCGAACAGGTTGTTGTAGACGACGTCCCCCGATTCCGTTTCGTTCACTCCCGTGTCCCAACCGCCGCTCCCGTCGACCGAAAGCGGGTTGTTCGCGACCACCGCGGTGGTGACGAACGTGTTGCCCCAGACCACGTTGTTGGTCCCCCCGTAGAGAAGGAGGGCGTTCCCTTGGTCGTCGAACGTATTCGAAAGGACGATCGAATTGGTGCAGTTCCAGAGCATCACCGAGCTCTCGGGGAAGCCCGCGAGGAAGCCAGCCAGCCAGCCGAGGATCCCGCCCGCGTGCACCAGGGAGACGTCGGAAGCGTCGTAGAACTGGATCTGGAGATTGTTCGTGAGCGGGAGTCCGAGCGCCGCGGCGAAGGGAGCGGCGAAATCCCACGAAGGCAGGTCGATCTCGAAAGAGGGCGGCGTCACGTCGACGTACGCGCTGGTCCCGTCGATGAGGAGCCCCGGAAACTCCGGGAACAGGTAGTCGTTCCACGACGCGAACTGGGGAGCCAGCGACCCGTACTGGTTGTTGACCAGAACGTACGGGTTCCCGACGGTGCCCGCGCCGGCGGAGGCGAGGGAGGCGAGCTCCGCGTTGGTGAACGCGAAGAGGGGCGTGTAGACCCCGATCGTCGGGTCCAATGTCAGGTGAACGGCCGGCAGGGTGACGGAACCGGACGCCGTAACCACCTGGGTCGCGGGGTCGTACTCGCTCATCATGTACTCGAGGAAGTAGGTGCCGCCGGTCGGCAGGTAGAAGGTCGTGGTGCCGGTCGTGGAGGTGGGTACCCACTGCGCCTGGGCAACGTCCTCCGAGCTGCCGACATTCATGAACAGGAACGAGTATTCACCGACCGGATGGACCGTGACCGTGTCGGCCACGGCTCCGCTCCCGGTGGAGTAGTTCCAGAGACCGCCGACCAACGCCGGTCCCGAGCGGACGATGGCGATTGGGTTCGGTCCCCCGCTCGAATAGACGAGCAGTCCAACGCTGTTCTCGCCGGTTTCCTGACCGGCGTTGAAAGCGGAGGGGACCTCCTGCATCCCTCCTGCCGTAGCGTTCCAGTACTGCAACGAGACGGTCGCGTCCGCCGCGGTGAAAGCGGTCATGTCGCCGTCGTCGTTACCAAGGAGATCGATCTCCATGTCGTTGATCAACCCGATTGGGTCGTAGTTGTACCCGTCGGCCTGGTAGTACGGCACCGGCGCCGCCTGGGTCGGAGCGCCGACGGTCGAGTTGAACACGAGGTAATCAAACGACGCCGATTGCCGGAAGGTGGCGTTGGAGAGAGTGTAGTTGAAGTAGAGGGCGGGCCGGTCGCCCAGGGTCGACGTGTTGAGATAGAGGGTCAGTGCGAACGGGTAGGCAATCGTGAACGTTGGCCCGTACCCTTGGTAGAGGTACGGAAAGTCCTCGAAGGTCCCGTTGGCGCTGAAGTTGTAGATGCTGTTCTGCGGGAAGTACCCGGACGGGCTCGAGAAGTTCCAAACCTCGTCTCCGAAGACGAGCTGGTGCGTGCTCACGGTGTAGCCGATGTAGTTCTGGCTCCAGAACTCATAGGAGGAGTTGCCGAAGATGGTAACTCCGTTGACGACGGAGTTCAGCTGGATCCCGTAGGTGTCCGGGCCGTCTCCATCGACGTAGAGCGACGCCAGGTTCGCGATATTGACTGTACCGGCAACACTCGTCGTGTTGAGCTCGTAGGGGACGAGCACGCCGGACCGATTCTGGAGGCCGATGTCGGCAACTCCCATCGGTGCCGGAGCCTGGACGTACGACGGTTGGATCGGCTGCGCCGTGTCCATGACCGCCCCCGCAAAGTTCGGCAGGTGAACGGTGGTCGGCGAAATGCCCTTGGCGCGAAGCGCGGCTTCAACGGAGAGCGCTTTGGCGAGCCCGGCCGTCGATCGTGCTGGAGGAGCCTGGGCGGTCGTCGCCGGAGAGACCCGCGCGGGAATGCCTGCATGTGCTCCCACGGACCCTGGATGGGCTGGCGCAACGAACCCCCCCGTGACGAGCCCCAGCGATCCGAGGACGACACAGGCGATCACGGCGAAGACAACTGCCGGCCGAGGAGACCACCCGACCATACACTGACTTGGAGGGCGGGCGGGAGATAGCTTTTCCGAAGGAGGGCCGCACCGTTCGGCGGCCTGTCGGAGGCCGGGAAGTCCGCCCGTCGACGAACCATTTCTCGCCCCGTGCAATTCCTCGCGTGTAGCTTCATTACCTCGCCGTCCGTCCCCACGCCATGGCGGACCGTTCCGTCTCTCGGTTTCTCACGGTCGACGGCTACAAGATCTACGTCCGGACGTTTGGCCCGGCTAACGGTGACCGAACGCTGCTCTGCGTTCACGGTGGACCCGGTGGCACCCACGACTACCTGCTGCCGCTCGCCGACCTCGTTCGCGAGGGGCTCCGGGTCGTGTTCTACGACGCGCTCGGCTGCGGTCGGTCCGACCTCCCCAAGAGGTTCGACCTGTACACACTGGAACACGACATCCGTGTGCTCGAGATGGTCCGACGTTCCCTCGGGAATGACCGCGTTCACCTGATGGGCTCGAGTTACGGCGGCATGCTCGCTCTGGCCTACGCGACGCGCTACTCGAAGCACCTCGTGAGCCTCAACGCGACCGGGGGCCTGTGCGACGTCCCATTCGCGAGCCGCGAGATGAAACGCCTCATTCGCGGGCTCCCGCAGAAGACCCAGGCCGTCCTTCGGAAGTACGAGCGGACGGGAGAGTTCCAACACCCCGAGTACGAGGCGGCGATGATGCAGTTCTACCGAAGACACCTCTGCCGGCTTTGGCCCTTCCCCGAGGAGGTCGCGTCCACGCTCACGCGGACCAGCCGGCCCGTCTACTACACCATGAACGGTCCCAACGAGTACACCATCGTGGGGAACATCAAGGACATCGATTTCAGCGCTGACCTCCCTCGGATTGCGGTGCCCACGCTCATCCTTCACGGTCGGTACGACGAAGTGACCCCCGCGGTGGGGGAGCGAATTCACCGGAAGATCCCGGGGTCTCGATTCCACGTGTTCCCCCGCAGCTCGCACGTGAGCTTCTGGGAGGAACGAACCAGCTACATGCGGCTCGTCGGGGACTTCCTTCGCGACGCGGAGAAAGCGCGATAGCCACGCGAACGACTCGGGTGCGGGTCCCCGGCGAGGTTCCTAGCGATGCGGATTCTGACGTACGAGGAGCTTTCGCCCGAGCTCGAACGGGACCGGAGCGTGGTCAACATGGCCGCCTTCGGGAGCGTGTTCTCACGAGAATACATCGAGCTTCTGCGGCGCTTAGGGTTCGTCTCGGAATACGTCGGTGTCTTCGCCGTCGAGAGGAACCGTGTCCTCGGCCACATCTTCGTCCTCCGGATCCCGTTCGCGTTCCCGGCGGGGCCCGAGACGATCAGCGGAATCGCCGCGGTGGGGACCCGGCCCGACGTGGGCCGCACGGGCGTGGCGCGAGCCCTCCTTACGGACGCCCACCGACGAGAACGCGAGGCGGGTCTCCGCCACGCGGCCCTCTGGACCAACCGTTCCTGGGGCGCCCACGGTCTCTACGAGAAGCTCGGCTATCGGGACGTCTACTCCTCCCCGGCGGTGGTCCTGCCTCCCGGCGGAGGGGGCCGCCGAGGACCGACCCTGCACTTTGCGAAGCCGTCGGACCTCGACGAGATCGACCGGCTGCACAACCGCATGGCCGAGGGACGGCTCGGGTACTGCTACCGACCCGTCGGGACCCTGAGAGCGGACCGAAGGCTCCACTACATCGACCCCGCCACGGACATTCTCGTCGCCCGTCGGCGCGGAAGGCTGGCCGGGTACGCGACCGTTGACCGGTCTCCCCGTCGTGTGATCTGCGGAGAGATCGTTGCCACGGCCGGGATCACGAAGAGGTCGCTGATCGCCGGGGTAGAACGAGTTGCCAAGGGGTTACCCTGCGCTTTTCAGCACACGCCGGTACGCGACAGCCCCGAACTGTTCCGGTCCCGGGGGAGTCTGACCATCCCGGTCAGTTGGTACGGAATGCTGGGAGCCAACTTGAGTCGGGAATGGACCACGAAGGAAGCCGTCCGGGAATTTGCTACGCAGGATCCACGGTTCATCTGCCTCGCCGGAGATCTCTTCTAGCGATTCCGGACCCTCTCGAGGACGAGCGGGCCGGACGGAGAAAAGACGATCAGATCCGGGGCCATGCATGGAACGAAGTTTCCGTTCTGTGCAGATTGAACGCGTCCCCCCGCAGCTGGGCGGGATATGAGGCGAAAGGTAGCGTCAACGGGTGAGACTGGGGGGCGACCCAGGTTCTCGAGCGAGGAATCGCCCCCCTTGCTCAACCCCCTCGCTAGAAATCGGTCTGAACAATTGACTCCCGGACCTCTTGTCACAGACCGGGGGAGTTTCGAACCCGTTCACGCGAACGGCCGGCGGACGAGGTTTTATCCATGAGATTCGCATTTCGCCTGACCGTCGATGGCGGTTCCCGCTGGCGAGGAGATCTTCCCCACAGGATTCCGAAATCCATCCTCCGTTTTGTTCTCGGGGACCAGCCGGTCGTTGCTGAAGTGGGTCGCCTTCGCCGCTCTCGCCCCCTACTCCTCGCGGGTCTTTTGGACGGACCTTCGTCCCCCGGGAGAGATCCTCGGCCCACTCGACCCGATGGCCCGCCACGTCATTCCGGAGGACGTGGTGCACGTTCTCCCGCCCGGAGATCTTCTACCCGAGGAACAAGAGGCCCGCCTTGCGGAGGCGGCCTCGGCGACCATGTTCCCGTCCAGCGAGGCCCCCGAATCGGTCCGAGCGGTCATCGAGTTCATCCGCATGCCTTGGCATACGCAGCAGCGAATCTCGGCGACCTTCCGGCCTGGAGAGCCAACCATCCTCGTTTGTGCCAACGCCGACCGTCTCGTTGGAGTCTTCCCCGACAAGGGCGTCGCTCCGCTGATCCGGTCGATCGTGCAGGCGGGTGTGGTTATCGTCGGCCTCTGGGGCGACGCCGCGAGTCCCTTCGAATCGGTATTTGACGTGGTGTTTCACGTGGAGGGCGTCGGCCCGGCGGCCTGGCGAGATGCTACCATCAAGTGCGAGAAAGGTCTCTCCGCTGGGCCGCTCGCGGCCGGAACAGCCTACCGCCTAGCCGATGTGAAGCCCATCGCAATGATTCTCGATAAACTCATTCCGACTACACCCTGAAACTCGGTCGTGACCCGACCGGCCCACAGGCCCGACCGGAGTCCCTGCGGGGGAGGCCCGGGCCACATTCCCCTGACGGGAAACCAGCTCCTGATGGGTCCGGGAGGGGGTTTCCACTCGGCGCAATACATGCTGCTCTACCCACGCGATATCGATTGTACCGACCGGTTCTCGGGGGAATGTGCCGGGGCCAGGATTCGAACCTGGGAACTCCTGCGAGAGCAGATCTTGAGTCTGCCGCCTTTGGCCGCTCGGCCACCCCGGCGTCGACGACGCGAGGAGTCGGAGGACCTTATTCGTCTTCCGTTTCCTCGTCCACCAAGTCGGCCTCCTCCGTCGTAGGGACGGAGAGGGCCCCCTCGTCACGCCGGACCTCGCGCGGACCCGACTCCGGAAGGGACCGCCGTCGTCCGGCCATCAGGGCGGATCGCGTACGACGTTGGTGGCCGCACTTGAGGCACGTTCGCACCCGGTGTCCGGAGCGGAGACGTGTGCGGACCGTTCGACCCTCCACCCAGAACGTCGAGCAGGACCGACAGTAGAGCTCCCGGTACTCCCCGAGCAAACGCACGTTGTAGCGCATCCCGATCTTCCGCGCCAGCGCCACGTACCGGTCCGCGAACTCGGGGTGACCGAGGAGCGACTCCCGCTCGGCGAGGCCGAACAGGTCCGACACCCTGCGACGAGCGATCCGGACCATGGCTGCGGTCCGGCGGCCTTTGCGCCCCGCCCGCTTCACGACTGAGGTTGCTGGCATACGGGGCAATAGACCGCCACTCGGCTGATGACCGTTCGACATCGAATGCAGTACTTCCCCGCCGGGGGGGGCGGCATCGGTCCGACCGCGCCCGGGACGCTCGGAGCGAGGGTCGCATACCCTGAGGGGGGGTACGCCCAGGGTGGACCGCCGAGTACCCGGGACGGTGGGGGCGGAGGGGGAATCGGCCCGGCCGACGTCCCGGGAGCAAAGCCGGGGGGAGGAGCGGGAAGGGCGCCCCCGCTGAGGTTCGTTCCTGCGGACACGTCGACCTGGGGCAGCGTGTAGCCGCACTTGGTGCAGAAGAGCGCTCCCTCGCCCGCCAGCTCGCCGCAGTGGAGACAGACCGACACGGCCGGGGGCAAGGTTAATGGCGTATATCACCGTCAGGGGTTCAGTGAGACACCGGTCGGTCGCACTCGTGACTCGGGACCCGGGGCTCTACCATGAGCTCGCGGGATTCCTGCGAGAGCGACGCGTTCCGACCGTGAGCCTGCTGCCCGGCGAGCGAATCCCGGACCAGGTGGCTGTCGTGCTCACCTCGAGTTCGGAAGCACCCCTGATCAGTCACTCGAACGTCCTCCCGGTGGCCGAGGCGACCGACCGACGGAGCCTGGCGGCCGTGGTCCGCCACGCCCTCGAGTCGGCCGACGTGACCGAGGCCATCGTAGTGGGGGTCGACCCCGGACCCCGGCCGGGCTACTCCATCCTCGCGGGTTCGACGATCCTTGCGGAGGGGATTCTCGAGTCCCCCGAGTCCGTGGGGACGTTCGCGAATCACCTCCGGCACCGGTTCCCGTCTCGACCGGTGCTCTTCCGGGTCGGTCGGGGCGACCCGCTCGCCCGGAACCGCATCGTGAACTCGCTCTTGGACCACCAGAGGTCGGTCGAGCTCGTTGACGAGCAAGGCACCACCCCCCGCGGTCGACGACGCCCGAGGGACGCAGCGGCGGCCCGCTCGATCGCGCATCTCCGGGGTCGGCCCGTTCGAGAGCCCCTCCCGCTCACGGTCACCCCGGGGGAAATCGCGAACCTGCAGCGGCTTAGCCGCGAGGGTAGCGGAGGTCGACTCACGATCTCCCGGTCGAGCGCGCATCGCGTTCTCCAGGGCGAGATCACCCTCGCCGAGGCGGTCGCGGAAGCGATGGCACGACCGGGCCGTTCGGGTCCGTCCCGCGAGGGGGCGGCCCCCCGGGAACCCCTTTAATCCACGGGAACGTCGGCGATATCGTGGCGCTCTCACCGCAGGTCGAGGCACGGGCCCGTCGGGCGGCCCTGGAGAACGCCCTCGCTCACGACGGCGCTGCCCAAGCGGGTCCGATCGTAGCGCGATTGCTGGCGACCGACGCCTCGCTGCGACCGCACGCCGACGCGGTCCGGTCGCTCGTTTCCGAGATCGTCGCCGACATCCGAGGCCTTCCGGCGGCGGAGCTCGAGGACCGCCTTGCGGCACTCGGTGGCCCGGAGGCCGGACCTCCGAAGGCGG
>Ga0209039_10000374_pt1 | contig 43736 bp, 39 predicted proteins | sample BogFormECP12_OM1_FD_188238 | JGI IMG/M metagenome (GOLD analysis project Ga0209039, IMG submission 188238) | Bog forest soil microbial communities from Calvert Island, British Columbia, Canada - ECP12_OM1 (SPAdes) (version 2) | ecosystem: Environmental > Aquatic > Freshwater > Wetlands > Bog ...
GTTCCGAGGTGTGAAACGTTCCCCTTCGAACACATGGCCGAGGTGGCCCCCGCACCGCGCGCACTCGATCTCCACACGCTCTCCGTCCGCATCGGGGAGACGTCGGACGGCCCCCGGAATCTCTTGATCGAACGAGGGCCACCCGCAGTGGGCATCGAACTTGTCCTCCGACCGGTAGAGAAGGGCCCCACACCGCTTGCACTCGTACGTCCCGGGCGCGGAGAGGCGCTCGTACTCCCCCGAGAACGGTCGCTCCGTCCCCTTGTGAACGATCACGCGCTCCTCCGCTCGAGTGAGCGGGCGGAGGACGGGGGCATCAGCGTCGGACATAGGCCATCCAACTTCGGTTCCTACTATAGGTTGATGGACCGGCGGATCTCAAGACCGGAGAACCGGAGTCTTCTACGGCCTCTGGCCTCGCCCGGTCCCGGGAAGCCCTTTCCCAGCGTTCCGGGAAACGTCGGACGGAATTTCCGAAAGACCCTTATATCGAAATCGATTCATTTTTCTATCTAATCGGAGGGACCTATGCCACCACGGTTGGTTGGGTTGTACGCGCTGACCTGCATGGAGAAGGACGGCGCTGTCTACGGGTACTCCCTGGCCAGCCGCATCGCCGAGCGGACCGGGGGAGTCTGGCGGCCGGGTCCGGGGGCGGTCTATCCCGCTCTCCAGCGCCTCACCGACCGCGGCCTCGCCCAAGTCCACGGTGTCGGACGGCGCCGGGAATACCGCATCACCCCCCTCGGGCGCCGGCTTCTTCGTAAGATCCGCAAAGAGCGGTCGAGCCCCGGCGGCTCGGGTCCGGACCTGACCCTTCTCTGGGCCGAGATCGTGGGGGCCACGGACGACGCCACGTACCTCCTGCAGCGCCTTCGCCGGAGCCTGGACGGTATCGAGACGCACCTGAGCCGCGAGCCTCAGGTCCGGGCCGGGCGCGAGCCACTGCGCGAGAACGTGCTCTCCGAATTGCGTGCGGCCGAACGGCGGCTGGGGAACGGCCGGCGACGCGCGGCTCCGACCCAGGCTCGTCGAAGGCCGGACCCATGAGCACCTCCGCCATTATCGTCAACGACCTCTCGAAGCGTTACGGCAACTCCCATGGGGTGCTGGCCCTCGATCACGTCACCCTCTCCATCGAGGGCGGGACCGTCTTCGGCCTGATGGGGCCGAACGGCGCGGGCAAGACCACGCTCATCAAGGTCCTCACCGGGATCAGCGACATCACTTCGGGCACGGCCTCGGTCGCGGGCTTTGACGTCCAGAAGGAGTCGATGCAGGTCCGCGCCCGGATCGGCTGGGTGGCGGCCGAGGTCATCCTGGAGGACGATTTCACCACTTGGGAGAACCTATGGCTCCAGGCCCGGCTTCAGGACCTCAAGGGCTGGGAGGAGCGCGCGGAGCAGCTCCTCCAGTACTTCGGGCTCCTCGACCGGAAGGACGACAAGGTCAGCCATTACTCGACCGGGATGCGCAAGAAGCTCGAGATCGCTCTCGCGCTCCTCCACCAGCCTACGGTCATCTTCATGGACGAACCGACGATCGGTCTCGACGTCGCGACGCGCCGGATGCTCTGGGACATCGTGACCGGCATCCACAAGGAGTTCGGGGTCACGATCCTTCTCACGACCCATTACATCGAGGAAGCGGACGCGCTCTGCGACCGGATCGCGATCATCGACCGGGGCCGCATCGTCGCCGAGGGGACCCCGTCCGAGCTCAAGGCCCGAGTGACCTCCGACATCGTCGAGCTCGAGACGTCGGAGGCCGTGAGCGCTGACCTCTTATCGAAGATCCCCGGGGTCCAGGAGGTCCGGGCTCAAGGGAACGACTGGATCATCCAGGTCGCCGCCTCGGAGGAGTTCCTGCCCCGCCTGTTCGCGACGGTCCGCACGGACGACATTCGGCGGATCAGCGTCGAAAAGCCCAGTCTCGAGACGGTCTTCCTCCAGCTGACCGGCCACCGCATCGGCCAGGAAGAGCCGATGCACGATATCCGGAAGTTCTACGCCCAGATGCGGAGGGCCCGGTCGTGAGAAGCCAGCTGTGGGGCCTCTACGTCCGCGAGGTCCTCCGGGTGTTCCGGAACCCGTTCGTGGTCCTCGTCACGCTCGTCCAGCCGTTCATGTGGCTCGCGTTCTTCGGGTCGAGCTTCAGCAACCTCGCCGCGGCCTCCGGGAAGTTCGGGTCCGGTACCTACTTCGCGTTCCTGCTCCCGGGGACCCTCTCGACGTCGATGCTCTCGGTCGGGATGTTCGGCTCGATGAGCGCCATTCAGGACAAGCGGTTCGGGTTCATGAAGCGGATTCTGATCACCCCCACCTCGAAGCAGACGATCTTCCTGTCGAAGGCCCTGGGGGCGGCGACTCGGGGTCTCATCCAAGTCCCCGTGATGGTCGCGGCCGCCGTGGTCTTCGGGGTCTCCTTCCCTCTCTCTCCCCTCGAATGGGCCGGCTGGGTTCTTGCGCTGTTCCTGCTCGCGTTCGGGTTCTCAAGCTTCTTCCTCGCCATCACCGCCCCCGCGACGGACTGGCAGACGCCCGGGGTCGTCGCGAACTTCATCACGATGCCGCTCATGTTCGCCAGCGCCGCGCTGTTCCCGAGCAGCTCCTTCCCGTCGTGGATGCAGGCGATCTCTAACGTGAACCCGATCACGTTCTCCGCGACGCTCGGCCGGAGCTTCCTCCTCGGAACGTCGGTCGACTGGTGGTACCTCGGTGACCTGGCGGTCTTCGCGGCGCTGGGGGTCCTTATCGGCTACCTCGTCTCGGCGCGGTGGCTGAGGGTCGAGTAAGCCTCGGGCCTCCGAACGGACCGAGCCGTGCCGGGCCAGTAGGTCGGGGTCCGCCGACCGCCTCACCCCCTCCTCGAGGCTCGGAACGGGCTCGCGCCTGCGGGCGCCCTCGTGTGGCCGTCGGGCTTTTCCGATGGCTCGACTGTCGTCGCTCGTGGACCTGGCCGTCTTCGTCATGCTGCTCGTCCTGGTCGCGATCGCCGCCGGCCTCGTGGGCTCGCTGACGGGGCTCGGCGGTGGCGTGGTCGTAATCCCGCTCCTCGTGATCCTGTTCGGAGCGTCGGTCCCCATCGCCATCGGGACCGGCTTCGTCACGATCCTCGCGACGTCCTCGGCGACCGGGGCCGCCTACGTCCGGGACCGCTTGAGCGACCTTCGGATTGGGATGTTCCTCGAGATCGCCACCGTGCCCGGGGCGCTGATTGGCGCGACGGCGACCGTGTTCCTGACGCACGCCAACCTGGAGTCGGCCCTGCTCATCGCCCTGGGCGTCGTCCTGCTCGCGATCATCCCGGGCAGCCTCGCTCGACGGCACATCGAACTCCCGCCTCCGCTCCCGTCGGACGCTCGGGCCCAGCGCCTCGGTTTGACGGGTGAGTACCACGACAACGCCCTCGGCCAAGACGTCCCCTACCAGGCCGCCGAGACCTCTCCGGCGCTCGGGGTGATGTTCGGCGCCGGAGTGGTCTCAGGGATGTTCGGGATCGGCGGGGGAGTGTTCAAGGTCCTCGCCCTCGAGCGGTTCCTCAACCTCCCGATGAAGGTCGCCACGGCGACGAGCAACTTCATGATCGGCGTCACCGCGGCGGCGGGGGCTGGCGTCATGCTCGCGGCGGGCTACGTGAACCCGGTCGTCGCCGCCCCCGTGGCGGTCGGGACCGCGTTCGGGGCCTACCTCGGCAGCCGGCTTCTTCCGGGTCTTCAGAACCGGACGGTCCGGCTGCTCTTCCTGCCCGTGATCGCCGCGCTGGCGATCGAGGTCATCCTGAGGGGGTTCGGACTCCCGTGACGATTCCCGAGCCGCGCGAGGCCACCGCGCCGCCTTCCGTGAAGCCGCTCCCGCCCGAGGCCTACGTCCGGATGACCCTGGTCCTCAGGGTCGGTCTCGGTCTCTCCTTGGCGATCCTCATCGGGAGCCTCGGGGCCTACATCATGACCCACCCGGGGGCCACGTCGGGGAGCGTGCTTTCCGCCAACCCGATCCTCGGCTACCTGAGCTTCCCCGGGCTCGGGTCCGGCCTCGCCTCGGGGTCGGTCGAAGCGTTCCTCACGCTCGGGTTGGTCGTCCTCGTCGCGACCCCGCTCGTGCGCGTGCTCTCGGGCTTCTACTACTTCCGTCAGGGCGGAGAGCGGACGATGACGGCGATCACCCTCGCGGTCCTCGGCATGCTGCTCTTCGGGTTGCTGGTCATCGGCCCGTGGGTCCGTTGAACCGGGGACCGGCGGGTCCCGGCGCTCTCAGCCGGAGTGGCCCAGCTCGCTGAGCGCCTTTCGGACCGCGACGATGCCCGCGGCGGCGAGGGCCTGGGCCTGTTCGGGGTCCTTCGACTCCGCGAAGATACGGAACAGTGGCTCGGTCCCCGAGGGTCGGAGCAGGATCCAACCGCCCGACCGATAGGCCTTCACCCCGTCGATCGTCACCACCTTGTCGCTGTCGCGGGAGAAGCTCTCGATGAGGTTTCCGACCACCTTCGCTCGGAGCTCGACCGGGCATCCGACCTTCTCTTTCACGAGCGTGTACCGGGGAAGCCCCTTCAGGAGCGACGCGAGGTCGGTCTCCTGACGAGCTAGCAGGTCGAGCACGGCGGCCAGGCTCATCGCGCCGTCCCGGGCGAGGTGGAGCCGGGGGAAGATGAGGCCCCCGTTCTCCTCGCCGCCGAAGACCGCGCCCCGCTTCTGCATCTCGTGCGTGACCGTCGGGGAGCCGACGCGGGTGTAGACGACGGTCCCTCCGAAGGGCCGGATCGCGTCCTCGACCGACTGGGAGGCCGTGACCGGGGTGACCACGACGCTCCCCGGCGCCCGCTCGACCGCATCGCGGGCGAGGAGTGTCAACATCTCCTCTCCGGGAATGTACCGGCCCGCGGCGTCGACGAACACCGCTCGGTCGGCGTCCCCGTCGTGCGCGACCCCGAACTCGGCGCCGGCTGCGGGGACGGCCCGTTGAAGGTCGACCAAGTTCGCCGGGGTCGGCTCGGAAAGGTGCCCTGGGAACGTTCCGTCCACGTGGGCGTTCAGCGTCATGAAACGGCAGCCGAGCCGTCGGAGGAGGGCTGGGCTCGTCGGCACGGAGGCGCCGTTGCCGCAGTCAAGGACAAGGGAGAACCGACGTTGGGTGATCCGAGGGACGTCGACCAGTCCCAGGATCCCATCGAGGTACCGGCGAGCGCCTCCCGTGTCGTGCGCGACCTCGCCGATGCGAGCGTAATCGACCGGGGCGGCCGTCCCCCGCTCCACGCCGGCTTCGATGCGTTCCTCGACATCGCGCGAGACCTCGAGCCCGTCCTTCCCGATGCACTTCAGCCCGTTGAACTCGGGCGGGTTGTGGGAGGCGGTGACGACGACCCCGAGGTCGCCCCCGAGGCGGGGAACATTGTATTGGATCGCGGGCGTGGGCAGGATTCCGACCTCCGTCACCTTGTGTCCGGCGAGCGCCAGCGACGAGCCGACGATGCGGGCGAACGCGGGGCTGGAGGTTCGTCCATCCCATCCCACGACCACGTGCGAACCCGTGGGAAGGGTGGCGCCGATAGAATCGGCGACCCGGGTCACGAACCCCGGGGTGAACTTCTCTCCGACCACCTCGCGGATGCCGTTAGTGCCGAACAGTCTCACGGGTCGTCCCCGGGCGACGCACTCCCGACTCGGTATATGAGCGGAAAGGGTTATTCCGGGTAGGTCCTCCGAGGGCCCGTGTCCACACCCCGATGGCTAGCGGACGAGATGGTCGGCCGGCTGGCCCGGTACCTACGGTTCGTCGGATGCGACACCGAGTACGTGCGGGGGCTCTCGGACGACGAGATCCTCGACCGAGCTCGCGCCGAGGACCGGACGATCCTCACTCGGGACCGAAGCCTCGCGGCCCGGGCCGTGCGGGCGTTGCTTCTCGAGAGCCCTAACCTCGCCGACCAGTGGCGGGCCGTCCGGGCGGCGTACCCCGAGCTTCCCACGGAGATCCGGTTCGAGCGCTGCACCGAGTGCAACGGTCCGATTGCGCCCGTCACCTCTCCACCCCCGGAGCGCCGGACCGAAGGGGTCCCGTGGGACCGGGTCGCCCGCGGCCTTCCTCTCTTTCGGTGTGCCTCGTGTGACCACTACTACTGGGAGGGTTCGCACACGGCCGATATCCGGGCGCGCCTTGCGAGCTGGACGGAGCGCCCGTCCCCATGATCGCGGGGTACGTCGAGCTCTCCCAGGAGAGCCTTGCGCTAGCGGAGGCGGAGGCGGTCTCTGCGGCGGAGGCCCTCGGAGGTCGCGCGGTCCCGGGGGCCCCGCCTCTACCGGGGCTGGTCGCGGTCGAGGTCCCGGACGCCCGAGCGTGGACGGTGCTCGCCGACCGCCTCGCGCTCGCTCGTCGATGCCTCGTGCCGGTCACGAGCTCCCCCGAAATCGTCCCGACCGCCCGCGCGGAAGGCGCCCGGGGCGGGTCTGCGGCATTCCGGCGCATCGGTCGGCCGTCGAGCGGAGGCGAGGACGATGGCGTGCTCGGATGCGGACGCGCGTTCAAGGCGGGAGGGGGCACCATCGACCTCGACCGACCGTCGCGCCGGTTCTGGCTCGTTCGAGGGACCGACGAGCGCGAACACCTGCTCGAGGAGATGGCCTCGGTCGACCGCACCGGCCCGACCCGACGTCGGATGCCGCTGCTCCCGTTCCGGCGGCCGGTGAGCCTCCCTCCGAAGCTCGCCCGCGCGGCCGCCAATCTCGCGCGGGTTCGACCGTCCGACTGCGTCCTCGACCCGTTCCTAGGCACAGGGGCGCTGCTCGCCGAGGCCGGGTTGCTGGGCGGGCGGCTCTACGGGGTCGACCGCGACTCGGCAATGGTCCGGGGTGCGCTCCAAAACCTCGCTCACTTCGGCCTCTCGGCGGAAGAGCTCGTGGTCGGCGACGCCCGGGAGGTCGAGTTCTCCGATTGGGCCGCGACCTTCTCCGCGATCGTGACCGACCCGCCGTACGGACGCTCCTCGAGCACCGGGGGAGAGGCGATTTCGGAGCTGATCGCCGGGGTCATCGACCGGTGGTCGGAGCGGCTCACGCCCGACGGTCGCGTCCTGCTGATCGTCCCGTCCGGCGGGCCACCCCTCGGGATTCCCGGAGCACTTCGGTTCCGAATCCCGGTGAGGGTGCATCGCAGCCTCACCCGGGAGTTCTGCTTATACGAGCGACCGTCGCTCAGACGAAGCTCACGCTGACGGTCGTTGAGGCCGAGCCCCCGCCCGACGGGGCGCAGAGCATGTTGGTGGTGAAGGCGAGCCCGGCGCCGACCGCGTTCACTGAGGTGTCGGTATCGGCCAGGCGGACGTGCAGCGACTGGGTGTGGGCTCCCGTGGCGTTCACGGTGACATAGTCCGATTCGGGGAAGCTCACCAACCCTCCCTGCAGGGTGACGACCCGACCGTCCGGGAGGTAGAACTGCCAAGTGGCGTTCGCCTCCCAGCTCGCGAGCGCGGCTCCGGAGAGGTTGATGGTCGTGTTGGACGTCGATTCCGCCGACACGTTCGAGATACTCGCGACGAATAGGAAGCTGTGGGGAATGGGGTCTTGGTTGTTGACCGTCAGGGTGAGGTACGTGCCGATTTCCCCGGGATAGTCCGATGTGAGAAGGGGGGTCGCGCCCGAAGCCTCGAGGGAGACGGCCCCCGGGGGCGTGGAGAGTGGGATGACGACGAACCCCGTGACGAGGATGAGGGCCACCAGGCCGCCCACGATGTACCGACCGGTCCCGATTGGGGTGATGTCGTTGAGCGGGGGTGGGTGGCGGAGCCCGAGAAAGAGAACGAGGATCGCGAAGAAGAGCCAACCGACATAGAACAGCCCGAGCCCGAAGAGGAGGACGACGGCCGCGTAGCTGACGAACCGGGCGCGGTCGCCGAAGAGCGCTCGGAAGACGTGACCTCCGTCGAGCTGACCGGCGGGAAGGAGGTTGATCGCCGTGACGAGGATCCCGACCCAACCGGCGAGCGCGAGCGGATGCAGGTTCACGAGGTTCGCGGGAAGGAAGAGCGAGAAGACCCACCAGAACAGCGGGGTCCCGATGAGCAGGTTCCCGTAGCTCGTCCCGAGGACGGTCACGCCGCAGTACGTCGCCGGAACGACCGGCGCGTGAACCGATAGGAAGAGGCCGGCGAGGGCGATCGGGATCGACGCGGCAAAGCCGGCGAGTGGGCCTGCGGCCCCAACGTCGAACAGGGCCTTCTTGTCCGGGAACGGCTCGCGGATGCTGATGAACGCCCCCAAGGTCCCGAGGATGAACGGAGGGGGGACCGGCATGAAGTACGGCAGCGAGGCGTCGAGATGTCGGTGGCGGGCTACCACGTAGTGGGCGAGCTCGTGCAGGCCCAGGATGGCCATCACCGGAGCGCCGAAATAGAGTTCGCCGTAGAGGAAATCCCCGAGTGTCAGCGCGGGCTCGCCTCGGAAGGTGAGCCAGATAAGTGCACCTGCGAAGGACGTCGTGCCGACCGTTCCGGCGAGCAGGAGAAGGTTGATCCAAATCCGCGAACGACCGGTCCGCGGCCGACGGATGACCTCGATGAACTCCTCGCCGGAGTTACGATGAAGGATCGGGATGTACCCTTGCGCCCACAGGGCCTGTCGGAGCCGGTCGAACCGGTCCTCGAGGGTGGCCATGTCGATGTGGACGGCCAGGATGAGCGATTGGGGCCCGATCCGGGTTTCGTAGACCGGAAAGTAGGTGGCGACGCTCGAGCGGATCCGTTCGAGCTCCGAGCCACCCGAAGAGGATGGTAGCGGCCCCGACGATGCGGCCACGCCTCACGCTCCGGGGCCCGACTCACCGGCGGACTTGCGCATGCGCTTCGCCCGCTCTTTGGAGGAGTACCCGGTCGCCGCCTCGAGGAATTGGTTGTACCGTCGAATCGTCTCGCGGGCGACCTCCTCGGGGACCTTCGGGTTCATGGTGAGGTCGACCGAGAGCTCGCGGCCGGCGGGGCGAACCGCGAGGCGAGAGATCGCCCCGTACGAGGAGACGACGGCATCCCCCTCGACCGCGGCCGCGCCGAAGTGGGTCTTCAGGACCGCCTCGAGCGCCGGCGGGGCGAGGCCGGCCCGATGGCTCGCGCGCACGGGGTAGTTCTGCACGGGCGCCGGTCCGAGGCAGGCGCGCGATAAAAGGTCTTACCGGGACGGGAGACCCGCCGGCGACGACTACACCGTCTCGATTTCGAAAAGGACGCGAAGCCCCCGAAGCTGGTGCGTCAGCTCGTCCGAGAGGTCGAGGATCTGGTCCCGTTTCGCGGAGCCGTTCCAGTCGTAGACGAAGTCGTAGTTGCCCTGCGTCGGCACGAACCCACAGGAGCGGAGGCGGTCGGCCACGGCGGACGGCTTCGCTCCCTCGCTGTCGAAGGTGACGCGCAGGTACGTCTCCATCGCAGGTGGGAGGAACCGAGGGTCCCAAAGAGCTTGCGCTACTGTCGCGGTCGAAGCAGGCCGACGAGTCCTCGCTCCAGATCCGTCGGCCGGGAGCCAGGGATGGGCCGCGGTCGGAGACGGACGTGAGGGGAACGTTCGGTCGCGGTCCAACCCGTGGGACGCCGCCGAGTTATCCGTAAGGAGAGGTCCGCCGACGCGGCAGCCCGGGTGGCGGTGGTCCTCAGGATCCGAACCCGGGGAAAGACCCGGCGCACGGCGCGTTCTACCGCGGGCCGATCGTCGAGGTCGCCCACCGCGATCGCGACCCGGATCGGCGCGAGGCGCCGTCCATCGGCACGGATCGCGCCCGCGCGGACCCTTCGGGAGCTTACGGGTTCGAGGTCGTCGGCGAGGGCGAGAGGCACGACCACGAGCGGAAGCGGGGGTCGTCCGAGGCGACGCCGTTCCCGGTTGACCGCGTGGCCGCCAGCCACGGTGTCCCGAGAGACCACGAGAGCACCGACCCCGGGGTCCACCGAACGACCGATCGGGTTCTCGAGGGGAACGACCCACCACGCCCGGCGAGGGAAGTTCCGGCGGACCCAACGGGCGAGGGCGGTGCGACGGACCGCGAACGGCTGGATCCGACGTGCCAGCGGCTTGGGATGGTCGGAGACGAAGCGGTCCGTCGTGAGCCCGACCGCCACCCCCTCCCCGACCCGGAACGCCGACGCCAGGAGCGCCTGATGACCGACATGCAGGTGGTCGAATGTCCCTCCGAGGACCGCGAGCCGATACCGCCGCAAGGTCGCCTGCTCCCTACCCGAAATAGCTGTAGATGAACGCGATGAGCAGGATTGCGATCGCCACGTAGAGGAGGTAGCTATAGTTCCGTCGGGACGCGATTTGTGCGGCCCGCTTCTCCCGACAGGCCTTGCTGCACGTTTCCTCTCCGACGGTGCAGACCCGGCCGCAGACCTTGCAGTGGCGGTGGTCTCCTTCCGCGGTCACGGGATTCCCCGCACCCAGCGCGGAGCCTTAGCGTTGACCGGTCGCGCGGAGCCCCGGAGCGGGCCGCCGGCCTTAGGCCGCAAGAATAGGCGGAAGGAAACCTCGCTGGACCAGGTGGTCGAGGATCCGTCGCGTTCCCCCCTCGACCGATTCGCTGGCGGTGTCCACGGTCAGGTCCGGGTTCAGCGGCTCCTCGAACGGGTCATCGACCCCCGTGAGCTTGGTCCCGTGCAGCTCGGGCGACCCGTGGTACAGGCCCTTGGGGTCGCGCTGTCGGCAGACCTCCACCGGGCACTTGAGCCAGATCTCCGTGAATCGCTCGCCGACGGTCGCGCGCGCCGCTTGACGGGACGTTTCGTAGGGGGTGATCATCGCGACGATCACGGCCACGTCGTTTCGGGCGAGCATGCGCGCCACGTAACTGACGCGCCGGGCATGGAACTCCCGGTCCTTTCGAGAGAATCCGAGCTCCGGGGAGAACATATGGCGGACCTCGTCGCCATCGAGGATCTCCACTTTCCGCCCCGCGGAGCGCAGGCGGTCCGCGACGGCTCGAGACAACGTGGTCTTGCCGGAGCTCGGCAACCCCTCGATCCAGGCGACGAACCCCACGGAGCTTTGCGGAAGTGGGTCGGACATCCGTCGGGTGACCCGTCTCTTAGTAGAAATCCATTGCTGCCGTCGCGGGACGGCTCCCGGTCCCGTTCACCGCATCCCGGAAATCGCCTTGTGCCGTTTCCGTCCGTTCGTGCGCAAATTACGCCGTCCTCTCGGCTTATATCACCTATTATTTTTCGCCGCGCTCGGTGGCAAGCGATGCACAGCAACTGGGACACGTACCGGCCCGAGATGCTTCGGGCACGCGGCGGGACGAACGCCTCCGGCGTATGGGCTGACCGTCGCGCGACCTTGCCCGTCCGGGGGGTCGCATGAGCGCCGGAACCAACCCCGGAGCCCCAACCCCATCCTCGACATCCTCCCCGGAGGCGACCGGGTCCCTGCCGGTCGTCCGCCGTCGCCGGGGGCGGACCGGGCTGTACGCCGCGATGGGTGTGGTCATCGTGGTGGTGGTGCTGGTGGCCGTGGGGGCCTCGACCAGCTGGTACGGCCTTCAGAAGTCGTCGTCGACGACGGGATGCACGTCCGGGGTCACCCTTCAGGGCGACGGGGCGCAAGTCGCGACACCGCTGATGGGCGTTTGGACGACCGCCTACCAGAGCTCAAGCGGTAACATGGTCAACTACCCGGGGAGCGGGTCCGGGACGGGCCTTACTCACTTCACGTCGGCGAGCATCGACTTCGCGATGACGGACAACCCGCTGACTCCCGCCGAGAGGGCCGCCATGCCTGCCCAGCCGCTCAGCCTACCCTTCGTCGGGGGAGCCCTTACCATCATCTACAACCTCCCCGGCCTCTCGGGCCACCTCAATCTGTCGGGCGCGGTGTTGGCCAAGATCTACAACTTGAACATCACGATGTGGAATGACCCAGCCATCGCCGCGATGAACCCGGGTGTCAGCCTCCCGGCCCAGACGATCTGGACGGTCCACCGTGGGGACTCCGCGGGAACCACGTACGTTCTCAGTGACTTCCTGTCCCAGTCGAGCCCGTATTGGGCGTCCCACGAGGGCAAGGGCATGCTGATTTCGTTCCCCACCTCCCTCAGCCAGACCGCGCCGCACGGAAACTCCGCGGTGATCACCGCGGTCGTCGGAAAGCAGTATTCGATCGGTTACACCGACCTGACCGACCTGCTGGCGTCCGCCTCCCCGCCCCAGTACGCCGCGATCCAGAACCCGGCCGGGAACTACATCGTGCCGACGCTCGCGAACACGATTTCCGCCATCGCCGACAAGGTCGGGAGCATGGCGACGATCCCCGCTTCCACGGGCGACTGGTTCAACGTGAGCATGGTGAAGGCGAACGGGACGACGGATTATCCGGTCGCGACGTTCCTTTACATGTACGTCTACCAGGCGACGGACAAGGGGTTCTCCCCGGCGCTAGATAAGTCGCAAGCGTTGGTCCAGTGGCTCCACTGGGCTTTGTCGACCGGTCAGGGGTTGGCGGACGAGTCCCAGCCTTCCCAGCTCTACTACGCGCCGCTGCCCCAATCGATTATCAATGTCGACGAGACCGGCATTCAGACGATGACCTTTAATGGAGCGGGCATCCCCGCCTGTACGTAGGGGGGAGCGTGCCGTCCCAGCGAGGGAAGAGATAGAAGCAAAGCGCGCGCGGCTCCTCGCGCGACGAGTCCGCCTCCTCCGCTCGCTCGGGAGCAGCTTCCACGCGGGCACCGCGGCCGTCGCGGCCGCCGTCCTGCTGCTCGTCGCGGTGCTCGTGGTGGTCCTGGGCCGTGGGGCTTGGCTCTCGATCGGGCAGTTCGGTCCGGGGTTCCTGACCGGAACGACCTGGGACGCGGTCCACAACGTCTATGGGGCCGCCCCCGCGATCGCAGGTACGCTCCTCACCAGCGCCCTCGCCCTCCTGATCGCCGTCCCGATCGCGCTAGGGGTGGCGATCTTCCTTTCCGAGGTGGCCCCGGTCTGGCTACGGCGACCCCTGACCTACGTCATCGACCTCTCCGCGGCCGTTCCCTCTGTCGTCTACGGATTCTGGGCGTTCATCGTACTCGTGCCGCTGATGCGGGGGACGATCGAGCCCGGCCTTGGGTCGCTGACGGGGGGGGGTTTCCCGTTCTCCCCAACGACCCCGGGGTACGACGTCCTGACCGCGACGCTCGTTCTCGCCGTGATGATCATCCCGACCATCGCGGCGGTCTCCCGGGAGTCCCTCCGAGCCGTGCCTCGGATCCACCGGGAGTCGGCCCTGAGCCTCGGGGCGACCCGGTGGGAGGCCACGCGGATGGGCGTTCTCCCACCGGCCCGAAGCGGGATCGCGGCGGGGGTCATGCTCGGGCTCGGACGCGCGCTCGGCGAAACGATCGCGGTCGCGATGGTCATCGGGAACATCTACATCCTGCCGGGAACGCTGTTCTCCCCCGGCGCGACCCTGGCGAGTTCCATCGTGAACACGTTCCCCGATGCCCAGCCCGGGCTCAATCGGAGCGCGATCGTCGAGCTGGCGCTGATCCTCTTCGTGATCACCGTCGCGGTGAACGTGGTGGCGCGCGGCCTTCTCTGGCGGTTCGGGGTGGCCGACGGGGACGAGCGGCCCACCAGTCGACGTCGATTCCTCCTCCGGTCCCACGCCCATGACCGGTCCTTGGGGGCCTCCTCGGACGGGAGGACCGCATCGGATGGGGGGTCCTCCGCGGGTTCGGCCGGTCTCCCCTTGGAAGAGGCGGGGTGGCGCCGTCGGGTCATCGAGGGAGCACCGCGTCGCATCTTCCGTCGCAGGGTTGTCCAATGGGCCCTCATCTCGCTCACCGCGATGTGCGTGGTACTGACGCTCGTTCCCCTCACGAGCGTGATCTACACGGCCGCCTCGTACGGGGGTTCGGCGGTCGTCCATCCCTCGTTCTACACCTCGATGAACCCGCTCGGCTGCAACCCGAAACCGGGCTCTAGCTGCTCCCAGGGCGGGATCGGGCCCCAGATCCAGGGGACGTTGATCATGCTCGGCCTGGGGGCGCTAATCGCGATTCCCGTCGGCTTGTTCGCCGGGATCTACCTGGCGGAGTATGGGCGGAACCGGTTTGCGCAGCTCGTGAGCTTCCTTTCCGACGTCATGACCGGGGTGCCGACGATCATCCTCGGTGTGTTCGTGTTCTCCATCTTCCTCTACTTCTATCACGACGCGGCGATCAGCGCCCTCTGCGGAGGGGTAGCGCTCGGGGTCCTCATGATCCCGATCGCCATCCGTGCTACCGAGGAGGCGCTTCGCGCCGTTCCGTCCTCGCTTCGGGAGTCCGCGCTGGCCCTCGGCTTTCCGAAGCACCGGGTCACGCTGCGCGTCGTGCTGGGATGCGCGCGCGGGGGGATCGTCACGGGGATGCTCCTGGCGGTCTCCAGGGCGGTCGGCGACACCGCGGCGCTCCTTCTCACCGCCGGCGCGGGCAGCCGCTTTTGGTTCCAGAACCTCACCTCTCCGACCGCGGCATTGACCCCCTTCATCTACAACAACTTCGGATCCCAGTACCTCAACCTTCAAACGGACGCGTGGGGAGCCGCTCTTGTACTGCTGGCGATGATGCTCGCGATCAACTTGGGCGCACGATTGGCGGTTCCCGGGGCCGAGGACGCGGCGGAGGCCGCCTAGACCGATGGCCCCACCCAAGATCCAAACGATCGGCCTCAGCGCGTGGTACGGGCGGAAGCAAGTGCTCTACGACGTGACGCTGGACGTCCCGGACGCCGCGGTGACCGCGATCATCGGTCCTTCAGGGTGCGGCAAGTCCACGTTCCTACGGTGCCTGAACCGCCTCCACGAGGAGCTTCCGCGCGCCCGGGTCTCGGGCACGATCCTCCTCGACGGGGAGGACCTTGGAGCGAAGGACGTCGTGAGCGTGCGGTTCCGCGTCGGCATGGTGTTCCAGAAGCCGAGCCCGTTCCCCAACATGTCGATCTTCGAGAACGTCGCCGCCGGGCTCCGGTTGCTCGGCGTGCATCGTCGGGACGAGCTGGACGAGGGGGTGGTCGACGCGCTCCGGCATGCGGGCCTCTGGGAAGAGGTGGAGGACATCCTGGACGCGCCGGGAACGAGCCTCTCGGGCGGCCAGCAGCAGCGGTTGTGCATCGCGCGAGCGCTCGCCGTGCGTCCCGAGGTCCTGCTGCTGGACGAGCCGTGCTCGGCGCTCGACCCGATCGCCACGACCAAGATCGAGAACCTCCTCACGAAGCTCCGGTCGGAGTACTCGGTGGTGATCGTCACGCACAACCTGGCCCAAGCGGCCCGGGTCTCCGACTACACGGCGTTCCTGTACCTGGGCAAACTGGTGGAGTTCGGGCCCACCGAGCAGATCTTCCACCACCCGGTGGAGAAGCTGACGGAGAACTACGTGGCCGGCCGCTTCGGCTAAGGGCTGCCGGAGTCGCGCGCGCGATCAGGCGCGCCGGGGGCGGCGGCGGGTCTCGGCCTCCTCCACCTCGGTCAAGGGCGGGGGATGCGGGTCGAGGGGGTTCGGAGGGTCGGACGCGAACGCCGGATACCCCGAGGCATCGCGGAGGTTCTCGTCCAGCAGCTCGTCGAGGGTCTGTTCGTGATCGTTCGCATGCCCGCGCGGCCGCACCGCGGTCGCGACGTCGGCCCGGACCAGCCCCTCGCTCGCGCTCTGGAGCTGCTTCAGGAGGTTGAGCCAGATCCGGCCCTGGCTCGCGAGGGTCGCCTCAAGGCGGTCCCGTAGGTCTCCCGTCTGCTCGAGGAGCTCGCCCTCGACCCGGCGGAGCTCGCGGGCCATCTCCCGCCGGAACTCCTTCAGGTGCGTCTCGGTATCGGCGGCGCCGGGCCCTTCCTTCTCGAGCTCCGAGACCCGCAACCACGTGCGGCGGATGAGCGGGAGCGCGCGGTCCGCGACCACCTGGATGCGTCGGTCGAGGTCGTCGACCTCGTGGCGAAGCGTCTGTTCGATCCGGAGGATGTCGGTCTCCCGGGTCTGGATCTTCGCCTCGAGCCGCTCGAGACGCACGACCCCTTCCTCCTGCTGGGAGCTCAGGCGGACCTCGGCATCGCCGACGGCCGCCTCGATCGCCTTCTCCTGCTGCTCGCGCGCCGTCTCGAGACCCCGAGCCACCCGCTCCCGGATGACGGTATCGAACTTGCTCGAGTCGATCGTCTTCGCGAGCGATTGGTCGACCTCCGACTTGAGGCGGGCGAGGAGCTCCACGTACTTCTCCCGCTCCCGCTCCTGGTTTTCGCGCAGCTTTTGCTCGAAGTAGGATTGCAATCGGACCTGAAGGCCCGCGAGGGCTTGTGTCTGGGCCTCGGCCCTCTGGGCGGACCGGGCCTCGCCGTCGACCGACCAGCGCTTCTCGGCCTGGGAGACACGTGCCTCCTGAGCGGCCGCGAGCTTCTCCCGCACGTCGGCGTTCGCCCCCGAGATCGCTGCCTGGAGTCGGGTTTCGACGTCCTTCGTCCGCCCGTCGACGAGGACCCCGATCCGTTGCTCGAGGTCGCGGAGCTCCTTCACGCGACGTTGGTCGGATTCCGTGCTGCGTTCCTTCCCCAGGGCCGCGAACTGCTCCCGGGTGTCGGCGCTCGTCGCCGCGATCGCCGCCTGGAGCCGGATCTCGACGTCCTTCGTCCGCCCGTCGACCAAGAGCCCCAACCGCTGTTCGAGGTCGCGGACCTCCTTGGCGCGCCGCTGGTCGGCCTCCGTCATCCGCTCCTTCATGACGTCGCGGACGCGGCCCTCGATCTCCTCCCGGAGGACCGTGCCCTGTTCCTGGGCCTCTCGGAGCTCGAGGTCGATCTGAGCGACGAGGGCGGCCCTCATCTCCTCCTCATCGTGGGTCGCCTGGGCCTTGAGGTCGTCCACCGACTGGCGCAGCTCGTCCCGGAGCCGGGAGGCCCACATCTCCCCGGATTCGCGGAGCGACCCGTCGACCTTCTCCTCGAGCGATCGGAATCGCGTCTCGGTCGTGGTCTCTACCTTTTCCGCGAGGGCCTGGAACCTCGCCTCGGTCGTGCTCTCGACCTTCTCGGCGAGGGCTTGGATCTTCGCCGCGGTCGAGTCCTGCACCCTCTCCGCGAGGGCCTGGATCTTCGCTTCGGTCGTGCCGTGGACCTTCTCCTCGAGCGCCTGGATCTTCGTCTCGGTGGTGCCCTGGATCTTCTGCTCCGCCTCGGCGGCGACGTCCGAAGGGCTCACGACGGGCCGCGCCTCGATCGCGGCGAGGCGGCTCGTCAGGTCGGTCTGCACGCCGACGACCGCGCGGGCATTGGCCTCCGTTGCTTCCCGCACCCGAGCGTCGAGGAGCGCTGTCCACTTCGCCTCGAGCTCGCGCATCGCGTTCGTGACGCGGGCGTTGACGTCGGCTGCGTCGGAGGACGTCGGGCGGCCCTTCGCCAGCTCGGCGAACCGACGGTCGATCTCGTTCTTGAGGAGGACATCGAGCTCGCCGCCCGACGGGGCCGACGCCGGCGGGCTCGAGCCGGGAGGAGGAGGCGGGACGGCGCCGGGGGGAAGTGTGGAAGGGTCCTCGCTCGTGGAGACCGGGACCGCCGCGGGGCCGGAGGGTGGAAGGGTGACCTCCGAGGGCTTGTGAAGCCACGGCGGGTGCTGGCCCCCGAGCGGACCCGGGACCGAAGTCGACGCGGCGGGTGGCAGCGTGGGCATCGGCTCAGCGGGCAGCAGGACGGTCTCGGACGGACGCGCCTGGAGGTACTCGTTCGCCCTTTTCGCGGCCTCGCCGGTCATCGATACGGAGCGGCCTTTTGGGCGGGTGAGAAGCAACGCCGCCGTTTCCATCGCGGTCCCGATGCGCCACATCTCCTTACGACGGTCTCGACCCCCCTGGCGCTCGGCATCATGCAGAAGGGCTTCGAGGCGGGGAGCCTCGACGACGTCGACCCGACGGGTCACCTCGCGGATCTTCGTGTCCTGGTGCTCTCGGGCGTACTGGAGGACGAGCGGGAGCGCCTCGCGGCCCCGGCTCGCACGGGTGAGGTCCCGCAGCGTGACCGGCGCGGACTCCCAGCTCTGGAGACGCTTCGCGTGCCGGTCGCCCTGCGCTTCCCCGCGCGGGACGCGCATCACGGCCAGCGCGAGCGGGAACTGCTCGGTGAACTCATGCAGGTTCACCTTCGCCTCGGGGAGGAAATAGGGGAAGACGAGGAAGGCGCCGAGCGCGATCAGGGAGGTCGGCAACACCCGGACGAGCTCGAGGACCGCCTGGCCGGCCGCCTCCCACTGGTCGGAGGCGACCACCACGACCGGCTCGGTGGTCCCTCGGTGGAAGAGGAACCCCTCCCCGACCGTCTGATAGACGAGGGGGTCGGGCTCGACCGCCGGCTTCGCGGTGTCGGTGCGCCCGCTCATGGTCGCGTGGGCGCGCAGGACGGCGGAGCCAAACTCCCCGCCGGCCACCAGGGGGGCGGTCTCGAAGACGAGCGTCTTCATGCCGAGGCGCGGCCGGTCCTCGGTGGAGAGGAACATCCGGCCGACGCACGTGTACCGTCCGTTCGCCGCCGGGTAGAGGAAGAGGTTCGGGTAGAAGGAGAGCGGCTGGGACGGGTCGGGGTCCCAGTAGTCGTGAGTGTCGGCGATGTTGATCGTGAGGTTCCCGACGACGCGGATCGACTCGACGGTCTCCCGCCGCCCCGGGAACTCCTCGGGGATCGTCGTGTACCCCGGGCTCTCGGCCTCGTTGTCGACCTGGCGGCACCAGACGACCGCGACCGGGACCAGGGCTCCCGGTGAGGCGGTCTCCGCCGCGGTCATCACGCCCCCTTCGTCGCCCGGCGTTCGAGGATCCTCTCGCACGCGCGAGCGAGCGGGAGGGTCGTGTTGACCATGACCGGCACTCCCATCGTCACCGCGCCCGAGCTCGGGGCCTCCTCGCCGGACTCCCCGATGAAGAGCGGATGACCCTCGCCGGTCGAGACGGCGCTCGAGATGAGGAAGACGTCCTCCTTGGTCGAGATCCCCCGCCCCTCTTGGGCGACCAGGATCGTCCCCATGCCCGCGCCGTCGCGGCGGAGCAGGAAGTCGACCGGGTCGAAGGTGCTGCGGAACGCCCGTTCCCGCACCGACTGCTCGACCTCGCTGTAGAACTCCTTGAGCTTGTCCGCTTTCGAGACCGCGATCACGAGCGGGAGGTTGCGGGAGTGCGTGTACCGGAATACCCCGCGCGCGAGGTTGACCTGCTGCGCCTGGTCTCGGAGGGACGGGAGGCCGGGCGAGAGCAGGAGGATGATCGCGTCGGCCTCGACGACGAACCTCCCGAGGAGCGTGAGGCCGCGCTTCCACAGGTCGCGGCGGTCGGGGCGCCACGAGTCGAAGTGCGGGATGACCCGGCAGATCTTCTCCGAGACCTCGCCATCGGGCGAGTCGAGCCACATCCGATCGTAGGTGAAGTAGTCGGCGATGATGCCGCCCGCCTCGTCCACCGTCGAGAGCTCCATCGGCCGGGAGCCGGTGTCGCCCTCGGGGGCGGCGTAGCGGAAGCGCATCTTCATCTCGACGAACTGGTTGAACTTGGTCGGGAGAGGGTACTTCGTCAGGATCCCCTGCTCCTCCCGCCCCGCGCTCAACTCGACCCAGAGCTTGCGCCGGTCCTCCATCGGCCGGTTGACGTAGTATCGGGTGGTCGTCTCGAGGCTCCCCTCGGGGTCGGTCGGGTCGGTGGTCTCGTACGTCGTTTCCTCGAGCGCGACGTCGTTTTCGAGGTCCCCGTAGAGCGGAAGGCTGCCGTTGTCCGCCCGGGAGGGAATGTACAGGATCGGAAGGTTGAGGCCGAAATGCCCCGACAGGAACCGGAAGTAGGTGGTCTTTCCGGAGGCCGGGATGCCGACCACCGCGATGCGGGCGGCGTCGACCGACGATTTCGGTTCGCGCTTGCCCGGGGAGCGCCGACGGGTGGTGACGGTCTTGACCTCGGGCATCTACAGTCCCCTTACCGCATCTCCGCCAGGCATATTTCAATGAAGTCTAAGGCTCCCTCGACCGTCGCCCCTTCCGAAGAGAGGTCAAGACGGGCATCCTGGAGCAGTCCGAAGACCTCCTCGACGGCGGCTTCGTGCTTGATGGCCGCGTCCTGGAGGTCCCCCGCACCGGCGAGCCGGGTGAGCTGGTAGGTCCCCCTAAGCTCCATCAGTTTCGCGAAGAGGTCCATCAATCGGTCCCGGGCCTTCGGGTCCCGGTTCGCGAGATGATGCTCGGTCTCGTCGATGAAGCGGACGAGCGTCTCGGTCTCCTTGTCGTTCTGCATCCGAGCCTGGAGGACGGCGAGCCGTCGCAGGATCGGAGCCTGGGTCGCCGCGGGGAGCTTCTCGGCCTCCCCCCACGCCTGCAAGAGGGCGCGGGCCGCTTCCACGACCGCCCGTCGCGCGTACTGGATCCGGGCCTCCCAGTAGAGGCGGGTGACCGCCGGCAAGAAGCCCTGCGTCCGCTGGATGAGCCCGAGGGCGCGGTCGAGCTCTCCGGCGAGGTACGCTTCCACGACCTCGCCGAGGGGACCGTACCGCTCCTTGAGGTAGGCGGGAGGCCCTCCGGGGCCGCTCGCGAGGAAGTCGACCTCGATCTCCGGGATCTCCGAGTACGTCGCGGCCTGGGGCGCGCGTTCCGCCGCCTGGGAGTTCTTGATCCGGGAGACGGTCGCGTGTTGCTGGGGCTCCTTGAGGGCCCGGGCCGCGTTCGCCGCGTGGCGCGCAAGCTCCTCCGGATGCAGCTCCTCGATTGGGCGGTCGTCCTCGTACCCCACGTCCAGGAAGGCGTTGACCATCTGCGCGAACAGCTGCGAGCCGGTGGTGACGAGCTGGAAGCTGAACGCCGGAGGAAGGCCGAGCTCCTGGGCCCGAGCCGCCAGCGCGCCCACCAGCTGGTTCATCCTCCCCGAATCGACCCCCTTGTCGCGTTCGTCGCCGTTACCGATGCCGATGATCTGCAGGGTGACGCGCGAATGCGCCGGCAGGAGGTAGGGGACCAGGTCGACCTTGCCCCCGCCGACCTTACCCTTGGGGTCGGTCCGGACGTCGAACCGGGTCGAGGCGTTGTCCCAGCCGTCCGTGACAAGGACGAGGTTCCCCTGCACGCCGTTGGTTCCCATCCGCAAGAGGTCGGCGCCCACGCCGAGCGCGTCCCAGATCGCCGACCGACCGCTCGGGGCGAGCATCGAGATCAGGTTCTCGATGTACGGCAGGTTCTCCCGATGGATCTCGCCGAGCGGCACGGGAACCCGCACCGTCTCCGTGAACGTCACCAGCCCGAAGAGGGTCCCGCCCGCTGCGGCATCCTGCAGGATACGGAACACCGCGGTCCTCGCGACCTCGATCTTCTGGCGCTCCGCGGCCCCTTGTTGGGGGTCGGGAAGGGGTGCGAGCATGCTCTTCGAAAGGTCGAGGAGCAGGACGTTCCGCTCCCGGGGGGGCGGAGCCGATGAATCCTCAGCGTCGTTCTGCATGGAATGCGATGCCTTCGGGCGAAAGGAGGGTCCTCAGTTCCCGTCCTAGAAGCCCCTCCGGGCGGCTCCGCGATAGGGCACGCAATGAATTACCTCGGGTAGGGTATTTGTGCGTATCGCCGGTGAGGCCGGGCCGCTCACGGCGGTGAGACAGCCGGCCGACCGCCGGCGGTTAGGGTTATAACCGCGACCCGGGTCGGCCCCGCCCGCATGGGCAACATCCGCCAGACCTACATCAAGCGGGTCGCGATCGAACTCATCCGGCACTACCCCGAGGACTTCACGGGGGATTTCTCCCAGAACAAGCAGAAGGTCCTCGAGCTCACCGACCTGGGAGTGACCGTGGAAGGCCACCTCCAAGCCAGCCACAAGAAGCTCGCGAACCGCATCGCGGGATACGCGACGCGCTACGTGAAGCGTAAGCGCGGCACCTAGACGGTACGCCCCGAGCCTCCCCGTCGGGCGCGCCCGACGAGCCTAGTCGAAGATGCTCAGCCCTTCCTGGATGTGGACGATCTCGACCGGGGTGGTCGGCCGGCCGACGATGATCCCCTTGGAGTTCGCCACGATGCACGCGCCGATGACCGGAACCCCGAAGTTCGCGGTCGACCGGTGCACCGGGACCCCGAGCAGCTCGCCGATGCGGGCCGCCTCCTTCTCGGTCGCGCGGGGATGAAGGACGACCCCGCGGTTCGTCGCGATGCCCGCCATGCCCACGGTCCCGAGGCCGGCGATGGTCCCGCGGTCGGCGCGGACGCCGAGCGCCCGCCCGATGGACGCGACCGCGTCGTCCGAGAACTCGGGGTGGACGAGGGCGCCCGTATCGTTGGCGAGGATGTTGTTGCCCATCGCGTTCTGCCGGTGGGAGAGTACGGTGAGCGGGGCGAGCTGCTCGAGCGTCCGGCGCTCGAGGGCGTCGACCTCGCCCCCCACGATGATCCCCTTCGAGTTGGCGGCGACCAGGGCGCCCACCACCTCGCAATCGAGGACCGTCGTGCGGACGACGGTCACGTCGAGGAGCCGCGCGACGTCGTGCTCCACGGAGCGGGGCGTGTCGTCGGGGACGATCGCGAACCCGTCCCCCACGCGCAGGTAGACCCCTAGGTAGGGGCTTCCGTTGACCAGGGTCCGTCCGACCGGCACGCGAGGGGCCCTCCGCGACCGGCGTTACTCGGTCTCGAGAAGGTCGACCTCGATGAGGCCGTCCTCGAAGCGGATCGCCTTGACGCGGACCCGGCTCGGGATATGCTGGATCCCGCGCTCCCAGATGTGTTCGTTGAGACGAGGGTCGATCCAGACGTCCTCGGGCTTCCCCTTCATGTGACGGACGACGAAGCGTCGGACCGTCTCGAGGGCGTGGCCCGCGCGCCGGCGACGGGAGGGCTGGTGCATGCTCGCCCGCAGGGGGATGACGTACTCTCGCTCGAGCTCCTCGGTGTGTCGTGCGGAGGTCTTCGGGGGCATCGGAACGTTCCTCGGTGGACCTACTTGTGGAGATGGCCACGCTTCCACGTGTGGCGCTTGGGGTGCCGGGTGACGCGCCGGCTCGTCCGCTGGATCACCCAGGCCGGGACTCGGCGGTTCCCCCGTACGATGCGGAACAGACGGGTCTTGCGGGCCAGGCTCTTTCTACGGTTCGCCATGCTGCCCTCCGCTCACCGCCTCGTGATCCGGATCTCGCGTCGTTCGGGAGCGATCCGCTCGAGCAGGGCGCGGAGCGTCGCGTCGTCGATCGCCCGCTGGATCCGTCCGCTGGCCGCGAGGGCGATGAGCTGCTGTTCCACGGCCCCCGCGACGTCCGGCTTGGCGAGCCGGATGCGGGCGAGCCGTTCGCGAGCTTCGGGGGTGAGGATGCGGCGCAGGATCTCGGTCCGCTCCTGGTCGTGTCGGGCCCGCTCGGCATCCTGGGCCGCGTAGGCCTGAGCGTTCGACGATTCGGAGGCCTGCATCTCCTGGAGCTGCTGCAGGCGGCGTCGTCGCAGTTCGGCGAGCTCGGCATCCTCCCCGTACGCCATACGACACCTCGTTCGCCCCGGAAAACACCTTACAGGTACTTGGCGAGTTCGGGCCGCTCCACGACCATCGCCTTGAGGACGTCGCGCGACAGGGTGTCGAGGAGCTTCTGTCCTTCCGGGCTCACCCGGCGCCCCTTGGTCTTGTACGGCTGGACGAGGCCGGACTTCTCGAGCTGGTGGACGATTTCGCGTAGGATGGACCGGGAACCGGCGCGGGCGTGGTAGGGGGAGCTGCCGCGGTCGCGCTTTCCCCCGTACTCCGCGCTCAATCGCTCGATGCCGACGTATCCCTTGAGGTAGATCTTCCGCAGCACCGACGCACTTCGCAAGTACCACCAATCCATCTGGGTCGGCGCACGCTGCTTGTGCACTCCGGTCTTCGCGAAGGTGGCCCAAGGAGGGGGGGCGACGGCGTTGCGGGCACGGAGTTCCGTCGCGAGCTTCGGAAGGAGCAAGGACGTCGGCACGTCGTTAGGGTGGGTCATGAGGTGGCGCGGCCACCGTGCCGGTGTATTTAAAGTGAGAGGAATCGAACCCATTCGTCCTCCCCGTTCGGGGACCCCGGACGACCCGACCGGAGTTGGGACGGGACCGCCCCCCGGCCGAGGGCGCCACCCGCCCCGAGGATGGTCTTAACTAACCCGACCGACGTGCGCCGCCACCGGGGGTCCTCCCGGGTTCTCGATGGGGACGGCAGCACTGCTCCTGAGCGACGGGGAGCCGGGTCGGTTCGGCGGCGTACCGAAGGCGTTGATGCCCCTCAGGGGAAGCACGGCCGTACGGCGGGTCGCCGAGGTCTGCCTCTCTCGCGGGCTCGACCCGATCGTGGTCGTTGTCGGACCGCACCGGGGACCGGTCGCGCGCGAGCTCCGGGGGCTTCCCGTGACGCTTGTCGATTCTGAGCGTTGGTACGAGGGCCGGACCGCCTCCGTCAAGGCTGGTCTCGAGGCAACACCCGCGGACCGCGACCTCCTGTTCTGGCCCGTCGAACATCCGTTCGCAACCGCCTCTACCGTGGACCTGTTGGGGAGCGTCCGGGACCGTGACGCGCTCGCGGTCTGGTTCATCCCCACCTACGGGGGCCGGGACGGGCACCCGGCACTGTGGCGCTCCGGCATCCGGGCCGACGTCCTGGACCTGCGGAACGACGCTCCGCTCCGTTCCCTTTTGCCCGAGTTCGGAGTTCAGGTCCGTCGCGTCGCTGTGGACGACGCCGGTGTGGTCGCCGATGTCGACACGCCCGAGCCATAGCCCTTTCCGGCGATATCGTGAAATCGTTTCACCCTCGACCTTAGGTACTCCCACGGGTGATGTCCCCCTGGTGTTCCGGAACGACGATGTCGTCCCTCGACCCCGGTAAGTTCCCCTTGGGGGCCTGTCCGGCCGCAGTGCGGTCGCCCACGCGCCCGCGACGGACCGCGTTGGCCGTCCCGGTTCCGCGCACGGTGGCAACGGCGAGGGGGCTCGTCGCACCGTGACGGACCCGGCCGAGTTCGCCCTCCTTTGTCTCTCCGACCTCAAGGCGCACGAGCAGATCGAGGAGAAGAACCTGGTCGCCCTCATCGCCCGATTGCGCCGGACGAAGCTGATCTCCGAACCGATCTGGGTCGCCCGGGGGTCCTTCGTGATCCTCAACGGCCACCACCGCGTCGAGGCGCTCCGCCGGATGGGCGCCGAACGCGCTCCCGCGTGGGTCCTTGATTACGGGAGCGCGCTCATCCACCTAGAGCGGTGGCATCCCGGGCCCCCGATCGCGAAGAGCGAGGTGGTCCAACGGGCGAGGGAGGGTCGTCTCTTCCCCCCCAAGACGACGCGGCACCGGCTCGAGTTCGACCTGCCGGCGCGCCCGACGCCGATCTCCGAGCTCGCACCTAAGGCGGTCGCGCGAAGAAGGGCTCACTCCCGGGCGTCCGAGCGTTCCTGACGCCCGGCCGGGGTCGTACCGGGACCGCTGTACGGCAGCGAGAGCTGTCCTTCCGCGAACCGGCGAAGCGTCGTCGCTAGGAGTGTAACCTCGATGGGGTGGAGACGGACCCGCAACGACTCGGGAGTGTCGTTCGGCAGTACCGGCAGGCGTTCCTGGGCGACGGTCGGGCCCGCGTCGACGTCGGAGGTCACGACGTGGACGGTCGCTCCGGTCTCCCGGTCCCCCGAGGCGAGGACCGCGCGATGCACCTTCGGCCCGTACATCCCCGGGCCGCCGTGGCGCGGGAGCAGGGACGGGTGGATGTTGATCGCGCGGCCGCGCCAGCGGTCGACCCAACGCGGAGGGAGGATCGAGAGGAACCCGGCGAGGACGACGAGCTCGACGTCCTTCTCGGCCAGCTCCTTCGTCAGCCGGTCCGACCAGGCGTCCGGGTCGACCCCCCGCGTCGGGAGCACGACCGTAGGGATCCCTCGGCGGCGGGCGCGCTCGATCGCCGGGATCTGGGGTCGGTCCGAGACGACGAGCGCGATCCGGACCGGGAGGTGTCCGCCCACGGCGAGCTCGGCGAGGCCCTCGAGGGTCGTTCCCTCGCCCGAGACCAGGACCGCGATCGGTAGCGTTCGCGTCACGTCCCGGCGAGCGGTCGGGATTAGAAGAGGGTGGCGGAGGTGAAGCGGAACGAGCGTACCGCCACCGACGGGGCCGTGACCGCGCTGCCCCCGTCGAAGAACGTCCGACGCTCCTTCCCGAGGAGCGTGGTGCCCTTCAGGGCCTCAAGGACGCTCTCGGTGAACCGGAGGTTGCGGGCCGGCCGGACCACTTCGCCGTTCTCGATCACGTACGTCCCGTCGCGGGTCATGCCCGTGATCACCCCTTTCCCGGGGTCGACGACGCGAACGTAGTGGAACCGGGTCACGAGCAGTCCCGTGCGGGTCTCGCGCACGAGCTCGTCCTCGTCGGCGTCTCCCCGGTCGAGGAGCAGGTGCGCGGGTGCCGGCCCGTAATCCCCCCAGGGAGCCTCGGGAGGCTGGGCGTGGCCGGTCAGCCTCCGGCCGAGCCGACCCGCGGTGAGCAGGTCGGTCACGACGTCGCCGGCGACCCCCTTCTCGATCAGGGGGGTAGGGGCCGTCCACGTCCCTTCGTAGTCGATCGCCTGGGGGATCGTCTCGCGCGAGCGCGCGTCGTCGACCAGCGTGACCGACTCCGGAGCGACCCGCTTGCCGCGCTGCCGGGCGAGACAGCTCCAACCTTCGACCTCGCCGTTGGCGCCGAAGCCGAGGTGGGCCAGGAACCGGAGCAGGTCCGCCACGGCTGGCCCTCGGAGCACCACCGGATAGGACCCCGGCGCCACCGGCTGGGGGGTCGAGCGGGCCATCCTCTCGGCCGCTTCGCGCCCGAGTCGCGCCGGCCCGAGCCGGGCGGCGTCCCAGTGCCCCGCTTCCGACCAGCCCGAGACGGGAGGGTCCTGGTCCGGCCGTTGCACGAGGACGCTCGCCATGGCCATGGAATGGCGCGTCGAGCGGTCCAGGCCCGACGAGTTCGCCACGCGTAGGTGCTCGTTCCCGACGTAGACCACCCCGGCGACCCGGGCCCCCGACGCTTCGGAGGCCGCTGAATCCAGGAGCTCCTCGGCGAGCCGGGTCGCTCCCTCGGGCGACAGCTCGGCGGTCGTTCTCGAGTAGGCGAGCGCGCCCGGCCCGCGACCCTTCGGCGCGGCGAATCCGGGGAACTTTCGTTCCACGGGCGCGATCCGGGCGAGCGAGCGCGCCGTTCCCGCGAGGGAAAGGAGCCCCTCGGGAGAAGCGTCGGAGCCGGTCGCGGTGGCGAGGCGACGGCCCTCCGCGATCCGGAACGAGACCTGGGTCGACCGCTCGAGGTGAGGCTGATGGATCCGACCGTTGGCGAACCGGATCGTGATCGACTCGGAAGTGATCCACCGGACGTCACCCGAGGTCCCGTCCGGGAGCTTGGCCAGGGTGGCCGAAGGGTCTCCGGCCATCTGCTGGGAACTTCGTTTCGCCACGTTCATCCTCCTCGTACCGCGACGTTCCGGAAACGGGCGACCGGGGCGGCGTGGCTGACCCGGGCCCCCTGGATCGGCTGACCCTTGCCGCAGTTCGGGAGTCCCCACAGGCGACGGGTGCTCCGGTTGCCCACGGCGTCCATCGAGGCCCAGAACGCCGGCGTCATCCCCGAGTAGATCGGGTTGCGGACCAGGCCTCCGAGCTCTCCGCGGACGATCCGGCGGCCCACCTCGGTACCGAACTGGAAGTTGAGGCGTCGATCGTCGATCGACCAGGAGCGGTTCGTCTCGAGGTAGACCCCTTCGGTCACGCCTTCGAGCAGCTCGTCGAAGCCCAGCTCCCCGGGCTCCAGGTTCACGTTCGTCATGCGGACGAGCGGGGCGCGGTCGCCTCCCGAGGCCCGCGCCGTGCCGCCCGAGCGCCGGAGCCCGAGCTCGGCGGCCGACTCCCGCGAGGAAAGCGTTCCGACGAGGGTCCCCCGGTGCACGATGGGAGTCCGCTGCGCAGCGACCCCCTCGTCGTCCCACCCGAACGTCCCGAGCCCTCCGGGCTCGGTCGCGTCGGCGACGACGTTCATGAGGTCACTGCCGTAGCGGAGGACTCCGATCTTCTCGGGAGCGACCCAGCTCGTGCCCGCGAAGCCGGCCTCGGAGCCGAAGATGCGGTCGAGTTCGACCGCGTGTCCTACGCTCTCGTGAACCTGCAGGGCCAGCTGGGCCGACCCGAGGACGAGCGTCGTCGCCCTCGTGGGGCAGACGGGGGCGTCGAGCAGGGCCGCCGCCTCCCGACCGACCTCGGGAGCGCGTCCCGCGAGGTCGAGGCCTTCGACGAACTCGAAACCCGCCTGAGAGAAGTCTCCTCCGAACGAGGTCGGGGCGCTGCGGGTCTGGACGTTCGAGCCCCGCACCGCCGTGGCGGTGACCCCGGCCCCGACATGCACGATCCTCGAGGTGTACGACGCCCCGTCGGAGGAGCCGTACCACTTCTCCTCATCCCACGCTTGGAACGTCGCGAGGCCGCTCTTGACGGCGGGTGCCGTGTGCAGTCCTTTCTCGGCCGTGGTGAGCAGCTCGAGAACCGGCTCGAACGGGATCGCGAACGGGTCGCGGCGTAACCGGGTCTCGTAGCGACCGCCTTTCGGGCCGGGGTCTTCCGTGACGCGCACCCGCTCCCGAGCGTGACGACCCGCCGCCCGCGCTAGGCGCACGGCGAGACGGGCGACCTCGCGCACCGGTGCCGGCCTTAGGTCGCAGGTCGTCGCGAACCCCCACGCGCGCTCGGTCCGCACTCGCACCCCGAGCGTCTCCGTCCGGGCATCCGTGAGCGCGCTCGCGGCCCCGTTGCGCACAGCGAGCTGGACGAACCGGGAGGGCGCCACCACACGGACGTCGGCGTGGACGACCCCGGGCTGGTCGGCGACCGTGAGCGCGACCCGGATCAGCTCCTCCACGACCCCCCTCGATGCGGCGGCGGCAGCGGAGCGGAGGATTTACGCCTGCGGGGGGGAGCGACCGACGGGCGCGCGGCGCGGAAGCGCTACAGCATCACGCGCAGGTTGAGCTTCTCGGTGAGCTCTTTGTACCGGTTGCGGATCGTGACCTCGGTCACGCCGGCGACCTCGGCGACCTCTCGTTGGGTGCGCCGCTCGCCGCACTGGACGCTCGCGATGTAGATCGCCGCGGCGGCCACGCCGGTCGGGCCGCGACCGCTCGTGAGCTCGCGCTCGGTCGCTTCCTTCAGGATCTCGTTGGCCCGCGTTTGGATCTCGCCTTTCAGCTTGAGCTCGGAGCAGAACCGCTGGATGTAGTCCTGCGGCTTCGTGGGCATCAGCTTGAGGTGCAGCTCGCGGGTCATGAAGCGGTACGTCCGACCGATCTCTTTCCTCCCGATCCGGGACTTGGAGGCGATCTCGTCCAGTGTCCGCGGTACGTTGCACTGCCGGCAGCTCCCGTAGAGGGAGGCGGCCACGACCCCCTCGATCGAGCGGCCCCGGATGAGGTTGCGGTTGACGGCCTTGCGGTAGATCATCGCGGCGGTCTCCCGAACGTTCCGCGGGAGCGCCATCCCCGAGGCGATACGGTCGAGCTCGGCGAGCGCGAAGGCCAGGTTGCGCTCGGTCGCGTTCGACACGCGGATCCGTCGCTGCCACTTGCGGAGGCGGTAGAGCTGCGCGCGGTTGCGGGTCGGGATCGATTTACCGTACGGGTCGCGGTTCTTCCAGCCGATCTCGGTGGAGAGCCCCTTATCGTGGATCGTGAGGGTCGTCGGGGCCCCCGTTCGGGCCCGCTTCTCGCCCTGCTCGGCGTCGAACGCGCGCCAGTCGGGTCCCTGGTCGATCATCGACTCCTCGAGGACGAGGCCGCATTCGTCGCAGACGAGCTCCCCGCGTTCGTAGTCCCGCGTAAGGTGGGTGGACCCGCAGCTGGTGCATCGCGTCGGGACGACGATGTCCTCCGGTCGGTCGGCGGGCTTCTCCGCGTTCGGGGTCGCTTCTTCCGCCACCATTGGGTGATTGCTCCTACTCTCGGACCAGCGTCCGGCCTAGGAGGGCGGCGCCCTCCGATGCGCTCGGGGTCCGGCGCGGCCGAACGCTCAGGTACGGCCGGGTCACGGGGCCGAACACCCGCACCACCTGCCCTCGGACGACCCCGCTCGGGTCGCCGACCAGCGTCCCCTCGGGAACGACCTCGGGACCCGCGGCGCGGACCGTGAGATGGCCCGCGGGCGTGATCGCCAACACCGTCCCGACGTCGCGATTCCTAGGCCGACTGTCCGCCCGCGACAAGTGGTATAAACCACTTGCGATATGTATATGAGGATTACGCCCGGGGTCGAGGTCGGATTCGCCCTCGACCGGCCGCCGGTTCGAGACCCTGTCCTTCTCCTTCTTCGGTCTCGGTCCGTTCCTCGGGTGGGACGTAGGGCGAGTAGAACGATGGGCGGACCGTCCGCTCGTGCGGTTCGGCCCCCTCCTCCTTCTCGGGTTCCTCGGGCTCCGGCTTCGCAGGCTCGCTCTCCTTCCGGCGGGGCGGGGCGGCCCGGGGCGGCGGCGGGGACACCGAATCCCGCTTCTTCTCCTGGGTGAGCCGGTCGACCTCCGCCCAGAGCTGCTCGATCTCCTCCTCCGGAGTCCCGTACCGGCGATCCTCGCTGATCGCGGCGCGCACCTGGGCCATCAGGCGGGCGGCGCTCGACGCATCGCGGGCCTTTCCCTTGATCCGCTGGAGCCGGCGGGCCAGGTTCCGGGCCTCGAGCAGGATCTCCTCCTCCTCCCGGGCTGAGAGCGGCGGGAGCGCCGGCGCCCGCGGGATTCGCGCCACGGTCCGGCGGGTCTCGACCAACCGCTGCGCGGCGGTGGCGAGGTTCTGGTCCTGGAGCGCCTGCAGGAGCCGGGCGAACGAGCGGGTCGAATCCCCGACGTCCTCGCCCCGGTCCCGTGCCCGACGGATGGAGACCCCCAGCGCCTGCGCCTCCTGGACGCAGAACTTCGGGACGGCGTCGTTCAGGACCGCGAGGGCGAGAGAAGCGCTCGCCGCCGCCTTCTCGAGCGAGCCGGAGCTGAGCGGTTCGGACATCAGGTGCATCCGCGGGTTCCCCACGCGGCTGTCGAGGATCGCGAGGTCGACGCCGATGGTCCCGGCGATCGCTCTGAGCTCGTCGGCCCGACGGAGGAGCTCGCGGACCCATGTCCAGTCGGCGCCGGCGCGGGTGATGAGGGCCTCCGCCCGCTTGAGGATGCCCGTCGCCGTATCGACCTCGCCGGCCTTCGCCGCTCGCTGGAACGTGTCGCGGACCGCGTCGGTCGGGAACGGGAGCCCTTCGGCCTCGAGCGCCCGGCCACGCTCGACCAGCGCGTCCAGGCGAGGACGCAGCGCCGCGATGCCTCGGGGTTCCGGGCTCATTGGTCCGCCCCCGAAATGTCGGCCGAGAGCATCCGCATGAGCCGCGAAAGGGTAAGGTCGGCTTCCTTGAGCTTGCGGGCCCGCAGGAACTCGGTAGCCTCCCGGATCTGCACCGCCGCATCGTGCGCGACGTCGCTGTCGACCGGTAGGGTCCGGATGCGGGACGCGAGCGAGCGCGCCTTCCTGAGGAGCCGGTCGAGCATCTCATCCTCGGTCTCTTCCGGCGCCGGCGGTGGGCCCGCCGCTGCCGCGGGGGACGCGGCCGCGGCGACCTCGAGCTCGGAGAGCTCCCGGCGAAGGTCCTGAACGCTGCGGACCGCCTCGGTGAACCGGCCCTTCTTGAGGTGCCGCATCGCCTCGAGGTGCAGTCGCTTCGCGACCGCGCTCGCCGCGTAGTCCTCGGGGTAGCGGTCCAGGGTCTTCTCCGCGCGCTCCAGCTCCTCGGTGAGCGCGCTCGGGATCGCTTCGTGGAGCAGCATGAGGGTCTGCGCCGCCTCCTGGGCAACGCTGTCGAGGACCTCCTCCGTGAGGTTCGGCTCGCGCAGCTTCTCTCGGAGCGCCTCGACCTCGCTCGAGATCTCCCCGAGCGGGATGGCGAGTTCGGCGGCCTCGCTCCGCAACCCTTCGACCTGGGCCAAGAGTCCCTGGAGACCTCTCCAATCCGACTCGAACTGGGTCATCCGACGTTCGGTCTCTACGAGATGGCGGATCGCGTCCTCGCGTTCTCCGTCGTTGAGCGCCTCCTGGGCTTGGCGCAAGTCGTCCCCGATCGCGATCCGAGCGCCCGTCCGCTCGAGGGATTCCCGCCGTTCCCCGAGCTCGGTGAGCCGGCGATGGACGAGCTCGTCGCTCTCGGTCTCGAGACGGGTCTGGGCCGAACGAAGGATCGCTAGCGCCTCGGAGCTCCGGCCGTCAGCCTCGCTGAGCGCCGCCTGGCAGAGCTCGTTCGTGAGGTCGGGGGCTCCCCTCCCGAGTTCCCGGACGAGGTCCATCTTGGTCCGCAGGTCCCGACTGATCAGGGCGTTCAGATCCTCCTCCGGAGAGGGAGCGCTCGCAGGGGGCCGCTCGGGTTCGGGGGAGGATAGAGTGGGAGGCTCGGAAGAGGGCGAATTCGTTTCCCGGCCGTCGTTCGAGCGCAGCCCTTCGATCGCGAGTCCTGTGGGAAAGCCGCAGACCGAGCAGTGGACCGCGGTCGAGGGGATAGGTTGCTCGCAGATCGGACAACTCGACGGCACGGTACGTTCCTATTCTCTCCCAGAGACGGTTCGCCGGCCCTTAATCCCTTTCGTCAGGCGTCCACCGTCGAGGGCCGAAGCGAAGACGGCGAGCCTACCCTCCCGAAAAGGTGGGGACGACCGTAAGGTGAAGGGGCCGTTCGATCGGCGTGTCGAGAGGAACGGGCGTCTCTCCGACGAGGACCGCGCACCCTTCCGGCGCTTCGCCGGCCGAGCGGACGACGGCCCGCACGAGCGTCCCCGAGGCGACGTCGAACCGCGCGCTTCGGCTGCGGCTACCGCGCACGACCTCAACCTCGACGAGGAGCGTGGCGGGGGAGGCGCTGAGGGGGAGACTCTCCGTCGTCGGGGTTGGTCCCCGGGCGTCCTTTGAACTCCCGCGATGCAAACGCATCACCAGATCTCGAATCTGGCGCCTTGGCCAAGCTAGGCTACCTCAGCACCTGGCTCGTCAGGAGTGGGTCTTGAATAAGGCCTTTTCCGGCCAGGTGCCGTGTCTACCACCCCAAGGTCACTCGTGCGAAAGGAACGAGCGCGACCGCCGCTCCCCCGGGTTCGATCCCGACCGAGGAGGCCGTTAACGCCGGCGAGAGCGATCCGGTGCGCTCATGAAGGACTTGAGACGCACGATGGCGTCCACCGGATACGGGTCCACCCGTCCGAGGTCTGCCAAGAACAGGCTGACGTGATCCCCCAGCGCGATCCCGGCCACGAGGGCCCCGAGGCGGTCGTCGGAGGGAAGGAGGGCGCGAGCCGTCGGGACCCCCTTTGACCGCAAGAGGCGCTCGAGGTAGCGGAAGCTCTTCTCCACAAGCGGAGACTCGCCGTGCCACTCGAGCAGCAGGGCGATCGCCCGCGCGGCGTCGGCCCGGGAGAGCGCGTCCCATCCCACGAGAGCGTTGTGGAACAGTTCCGGGACCTCGTCGAACACCGCTAGGCGCTTCGCGTTCTCCTCGACCTGCGTCTTCCATCTTCGAGCGAGGGGTGCGAACGAGTTCTCGGCGTAGACGAAGGGGAGGCGACCACCGATCCGCCGAGCGAGACCCGCCGCCGGCCCGCGAGCCCGCGCGTACTCACGGATGAGGGAACGGGACGCATTCGCCGCCCGCGTGATCCGGTCCCCGAGAGGCGCGGGGAAGGCCGTGTCGAGAATGCCGAGGATCCCACCGAGAAGGTGTCCGACCGCGGAACGCGGAGGAAGGTCCTGAGGCACTCGGAGCACCGGAACCCCGTCCGCCTCGGCTTTCTCGAGGAGCGCTCCGCCGGAGGTGATGACCGTTCGTCGCGCTCCCGCGCGCCCGGCCGCGTCGTAGGCCACGAGGGTCTCCCACGTGTTTCCCGAGTAGCTCACCAGGAGCACCTCGGTGCTGAGGTCGACCGAACGGGGGAGGTCCGGGGCGCGAACGACGGACAGGGTCGCCCGACTCTCCGCGTCCACGATACCGCGAGCCAGGTCCGCGGCGATTCCCGACCCGCCCATCCCTACGGCCACGAACCTGAGGTCGTACCCCGGAGACGGTCGAGCGAGCTCCCGTCCTGAGCGGTATCCGGCCTCGAGGGCGTCCGGCAGCATCGCCGCCAGCGCCCGCATACGGGCCGGACCGTCGGGCGCGGAAGGTGTCATCGGGAGCAACGGGGGTCGGCGAGAGATATCTCTTACGGACGCGAGCCGGCGCGCCATCGCGTCCAAGGAAACTTAAAGCAGGCTAGGCCCCCATGCTCACAGCGGGCCGTTCGCACTAGGACGTCCATAGAGGGGACATTCCGTGGTCGAGGAGAGCAGGGTCGCCCGTCCCACGGAGGCCCGTGTCTCCATCGGGAACCCATCCCTCGACGCGATGCTCGAGGGAGGTCTTGTCGCCCGCCGCCCGTACCTCGTCGTAGGACCGTCGGGCACCGGGAAGACGACGCTGTCGATCCAGTTCCTCTGCGAGGGGGTCCGGCGGCACGAACGCGTCCTCCTCGTGACGCTCGAAGAACCCCCGAACGAGGCCCGGGTCAACCACCGCGGTCTCGAACCCGAGCTGAGCCGCGTCGAGGTGTTCGACGCGATCCCCGACATCATGCGCTACGAGCGAACACCGTTCAAGGACATCGCGTCGGTGCGCTACGCGGTCCCGTTCGCCCAGGTGCCGTTCCGGATCCGACAGAGCCCTGAGCTCGCCAGCGTCGAGGTGACGATCACCGCGCTCGAGCAGATGCTCCGCACCGAGGTGATCCGGAAAGGGTACACCCGCCTCGTGATCGATTCGCTGACCGCGCTTCAGTACTTCTGCATGAAGGGGTTCGACCCGGTCGCGGGCGCGCAGTCGTTCCTCCGGTTCCTTTCGGACCTTCGGGTGACCACGCTGCTCACGGTGGAGGCACCGCTCGAGGACGTGGAAACTCCCGAGCGGATGCTCGCGCGCGGAGAGATCCGCCTCTTCCGCTGGGAGCTGGACGGCCAGACCGTCCGCGCGGTCGGGGTAGAGAAGTTCCGCGGGAGCTCCCACGACATCCGGCTCCACCCGTACCGCATCGGTCCCTCGGGCATCGGCATCAACCTCGACGAGACGATCTCCCGGGACACCCGACAGATCATCGAGCCGATCGTCCGGCGCCCCATGCCCCCGGCGGCGGCCGCTCCGGCGGCTCCGCTCGTCTCGTCCGTTACGCCGCTCGTCGACGAGATGCGCGACCTGGTCTTGCTCGGAGCCGACGTCGCGCCCGCTCGGACCGAGATCGAAGCCGCGCTCGCGGCCTCGAACGAAGGGCGGTTGGAGGAGGCCCAGGCGCACCTCTCTAGGGTGTCTTCGCTCGTCATGGTCCTGGTCGACCGTCTGAACCAGGGTCCCCGTCGTGTCGCGCCGGAAGACCCCGGCGCCGCCGGAGCCTTGCAGCGGGTGCTCGCGCGGGCCGATTCGGTCCGCACCGGGGTCCCACCAACGAGCTTGCCCCCGCCCTCGGTCCTGCAGGTGCAACTCGGTGCCCTTCTGTCCCTCCTTCCCTCGACACCTCCCTCTCCAGAACCTGCCCCGACGGCCGTCATCCCCGCCGCGGCGTCGCCGCCACCGATCCCGACGCCGACCCCCGCCGCGTCCCCGGCTGGGGCGCCCCGGCCCTTCCCTGCAGCCGGCCCATCTCCCCCATCCCCCTCGTCGGCCTCCACGCCCGCTCCCTCGACACCCGGACCGCCTTCGGGGACGGTGGCCTCCGACCGGGCGCCGCCCCCGGCGAAGGTCGTGGAAGTTCCGCGACCGGGCGTCGCCAAACCGTTGCCCGCTCCCCCCAAGCCGCGCCCACCCGTGAGCGCGCAGCGCGTCGCGCGGCCCCCGCCCGCTCCCGCTCCGCGAGCCGGTCCCCAGAAAGCGGAACCCCCGCCGCTGCCCACGACGGCCATGCCCGAGTGGCGTTCACCTCCGTCGACCCCGCACCGGGCCGGGGCGCCGGCTCCGCCAACCCCGGTCCCTACCCCGTCCCCGGTGGTCGCCGCTCGGCCGCCCCCGGGCCCGGCGAAGAGACGCCGGAAGGCGGGCGTGGCCCTCCCGAGCAAGAAGGTCACGGTGCCCGCCCGTGGTCCGGCCCCTCACGAAGCGTCGAGCGAGGTGACGCCGCCGCCCCCGGCCGTAGCGGCCCCGGCGACCGAGCCGCCTCTTCTCGCGGCCCCCGCATCTCCGCCGGCACCGCCATCCGTGGCCCCGAAGCCTCGACGGCGAAGCTCCCGCAAGCGGAAGGCACCGCCCGTCGTCTCGGTGGAGGTCGAACCTATCCCGCCGGGGGTCTTCGGGACTCCCGACGACGGGTCGACCCCACCCGATCCCCCGGACCCCTCGCCCCCCCCGGAGGGGTAGATGAGCACCCCCGAGCCGGTGAACCCCCGCGTCCCGACCGGCGTTCCCGGGCTGGACCGGATGCTCGGCGGGGGGCTCATGGCCGGCCGCCCGTACCTCGTGACGGGAGGTTCGGGCAGCGGCAAGACGCTGCTCGGGATCACGTTCCTGCTCGAAGGCGTCCGACGGGGAGAGGAGGTCCTCCTAGTCGCCGTGGACGAACCTCCGAGCGAGATCGTGGAGAACGTCCGCTCCCTCGACTGGGACCTCTCGGCGATCAAGACGCTGGATGCCAACCCGGGAATGCGCGGGATCAGGCGGAACGTGGCGGTCCAAGAGATCCGCGCGATGAACGACCTGAAGTCGATGCGGGACGTCGCCGCGGACGCGAAACGCGCCAGCGACGCCGAGGAGATCGCCATCCAGGGGATCCAGCTCAAACTGCGTCAACAGATGGCCGACGTCCCGTTCCGCCGGGTCCTGGTCGATTCCATCACGTCGATCCGACGGTTTGCGGTGAAGTCATCGGTCGACCCGCAGGCGGAACGGACCGAGATCCAGTCGCTCCTTCGATTCCTTTCGGAAGCCGGAGTCACGGCGTTGATCACGTCGACGCCGAGCGACCCGGGGGTCCTTACGCCGGAGGAGGTGCTCACGCGCGGCGAGATCCTACTCACGCGCAAGTGGGTCGGGGACCGCTCCGTCCGGCAGATCAAGATCGTCCGGATGCGCGGCTGCGCACACGACCCGGAGCGGCGCCCGTTCGTGATCACCTCACAAGGGATCGTCCTCGGCTGAGCGTTCCGGCGCACACAGGCCCCCCACGCGAGCCCCGGACGAACGAGTCGTCCGACGGCGTTACGGGAGGACGGAGCGGTCGCGTGAGAGCCAGCGGGCCGCCGAGGCGCGGACCCGGGGCAAGACATACACACTGACCGCCCAGTCGGCCGGGGCCCGGGCGGCGAGAGAGCGCCACGGGCCGGGGGAACGGAACGGGAACCTCGGCCGCCCGTCGAGGAAGATCCGCACGGACCCCCAGGCGTCCCCGGTGGCCTGGTGGGGTTCGAGGCCCGCGAGGTCGATGAGGACCGAACCGGGCGCGCCGTGGACCCCGACGGCGACCGCGTCCTCGAGGGCCCGGCGCTCCTCGGGCCGGTGGAGCATGCGGCGCCACGCTACGCGCGCGGAGCCGCCGACCTCCCTCCAGCCGAACGCCCGCTTGTACAACCGACGGGCCAGCAGGTCTTCCGCCAGGTCTCCGCTGATCCCCTCACGCCCTCGAAGTCGGGCCAACAGCTCGCCGTCGGTCCAGCGGAACTGCTCGCGGGCCCCGTCGGGAAAGCCCGGCTGACGCTCGACGGCGGCCTGGGCCATGATCTCGGCGGCCCGGACCGTCTTGTGGTAGTACACGGTGGAATACATCAGGGCCCGACCGACGAGGAAGCCCTCGACCGCGCTGCGCCCCTTCTCCGCGAAGACGACGTGTCCCCGGTCCTCGCGAATCGTCTCGAGGAGGCGACCCGCGTCGACCGCCCCATGGCCGACGCCGGTGTAGTGGGCGTCGCGTTGGAGGTAGTCGATCCGGTCGGCGTCCACGGCGCTGTGCAGGATCGCCCTCTCGAGGCTCGACGGCGAGGCTCCGCGAGCCGGGTCGACCAGGTCGGCGACCTCCTTCGGTCGCAGGTCGAACCGTTCGAGGATGCGGGGGACCTCCGCCTCCTCCGGGGGCCAGTAGGGGTCGGTCCCTTCGATCCGCGCGCGGGAGACCCCTTCGTGCCCCATTCCGAGGACCTCGGTCATGGGGCCGTCGAGCGTGTGGGAGAACGGTCCGTGTCCGAGGTCGTGGAGGAGGGCCGCGGCCGTGACCCGTCGTCGGGCCCGTCCCTCAAGACCGAGCCGGTCGGCCATCTGCCCGGCGACCCAGAACGTCCCGAGAGAGTGCTCGAGGCGGGTGTGGTTGGCACCGGGGAACACGAGGTGGGCGAACCCGGTCTGTCGGATCCCCCAGAGGCGCTGGAACTCGGGGGTCCCGATGAGGGCGAGGGCCGGCCCATCGAGGAGGATCGTGCCGTGGACCGGGTCGAAAATCGACTTTCGCGTCCCTCGGCCTGCCATCGGTAGCTCCCACGCAGGCCAGCCCGCCGTACGGATAGGGTAGCCGGCCGATGCGCTTCCGGTTCCCCTCGAGGACGAACGTATTTATGACGTCACGGCCGTCCGCCCCTGTCGATGGCGCAAGGCGACCCCGAAGAGCCGGGAAAGGCGGTGTCGCCGATGGACGATGTCCGGCGGCGGTTCCGCGCCGTCCAGGAGGCGGAGGGGCGCCCCGACCGGGCTCAGTACACGAGTTCGCTCAAGCAGTTCCTCGCCGCGGTCGAACAGAAACGGTCGGACCTTTCGGGTGACGCCGGCGAGATCACCCCGATGCTGCACGAGACCGCGATGGCGTTCTACCGGACCACGCAGCCTGACCTCGCGCGTCGGGCCGCGGACCTCGGGCTCGAGTTCACGCCCGGCAACGCCTCGCTGCTCCACGACAAGGCGCTCATCCTGCTCGCCCAGAACCAGGACCTTCCGGAGGTGGTCGCCCTCGTCGACCGCGCCATCGAGGCGAACCCGCACGACAAGGGACTATGGGCGACCCGAGCCGACGCCCTGCGGCTGCTCGGCCGGTCGGAGGAGGCCGTCGATTCGTACCTCCGAGCCCAGGACCTGGACGCCTCCTCGACACAGTACGTCGACAAGGCGCTCAAACTGGCGCCGACCAACTCGGTAGCGCTCCACCAGAAGCTCTCGCTGGCCCGCGCGGTGGGCGGAGAGCTGCAAGCGCTCGCCGCCTGTGACGAGCTCCTGAAGACGAACCCGGACGATCTCGAGCTACAGTTCGCGCGGGCGGAGCTCCTGGTCGCCGTGGGGAACCTCGCCGAGGCCCTCGCGCCGCTCGAGAAGATCCGGGCCGCCCACCCGGACGACGCCCGGACCGCGCTCCTACGGGCCCACATCCTCTTCCAGCTCGGCCGCAACGAGGAGGCGATCCCCATCGCCAAGGCGATCGTGGAGGGAACGACGGCCCCCGAGGCGAGCGCCCTCACGGAGCTCGCTCGCCTCTCGGAGGCGGCGTCGCCGGACCTCGCTCTGGTGGCCCGGCAACGCGTCCTGCAGATCGACCCTCGAAACCTTCAGAACCTGCTCGACCTGAGGGATATCGCGCTCCGACTCGACCGGGTGGAGACCGCGCTCTCCGCCTGCCGAGCGATCCTCGACGTCCAGCCGGACAACCTCGAGGCGCTACGAGGGATCGCCGAGCTCGAGCTCGCGAACGGCCACCCGGACGCGGCGATCGAGGCGTACCACCGGCTGCTCAAGGTCCACCCGCACGCGCTCACCGAGCTCCGTAAGGCCCTCGACCTAGCGCGCGAGCAGCAGAAGCCCGAGGTCGTCCGCGAGTTCGCCGAGGCCGTCCTCGCGGAGGAGCCGAGCGACCTTGAGGCCCAGCTCGAGCTCGCACGGGCGCTCTCGACGGCCGGGGACGTGGCCGGAGCGGTCCGCGCGTACGACGCGCTCCTCGAGGCCCACCCGGGAGAGCTCCCGTACCTGCTCGAGAAGAAGGAGATCGTCGCGGGGACGGACGACCCGGCGCAGATCGCGCCGGTGCTGGACGAGCTGTTCCGACTCGACCCGACCCGCACGGACGTGGCCGTCGAGCGCGGCAACCTGTACCTCTCCCTCGCCTACGACCGCCCCGAGGGGTCCGCCGAGAGGGACCAGGCCGCCCGGACGGCGCTCGTCTCCTACGAGCGCGCCTCGAGCGACCCCGAGGCGGCCAACGTGAGCGAGCTCGGCATCGCACGAGCCTCCCGGCTCGTCAACGACCCCGACCGCGCGATCCGCGCCTACGAATCGTTCCTGAAGCGCGAAGGGAACCACCTCCGTCACGACATCCTGAAGGAGCTCGGGCACGCGCTCCGCGAGACCGGCCGGTACACCGAGGCGATCGAGGCGTACGGCCGGGCGATTGGAGGGGGGCTCGAGGACCCGGACCTCTTCTGGGGCGCGGCCGAGGTCTCCGCCGAGGTCGGACAGGAGGCGCGGGCCCTCCAGCTGCTCGACGTGCTGCTCCGGCGGGACCCGAACAACCCGCTCTTCCTGAGGAAGAAGGGGCAGCTCTTGCTCCGAGCCGGTCACCGACCCGAGGCACTGGCGGCGTTGCAGCTCGCCGTGCAGGCCGCCCACGGTGACCCGCACGCCTACTTCGAGGTCGCGGAGGCGTTGCGGGCCCAGGGCGCGTACGCGGACGCGATGACGTACTATCGACGGGGTCTTGACGTCGACCCGAAGAGCCGTCACGGCCGCCTGGCGCTCGCGGAGACGCTCCTGCTCGCCGGCCAGTATCCCGAGGCCGTGCAGATCTCGGACCCTCTCCTCAAGGAGGACCCGAACGACCTCGCGGCCTGGAAGGCGCGCGCCGACGCGTTCCGCGCGCTGGGGCGGTCGAACGAGGTCCTCTACTCGCTGAAGGCGATACTCCTCCTCGAGCCGGAGAACGGTCCCGCTCTCCTCGAGATGTTCCGCTTGCACCGCGATGCGAAGGAGACCAAGGAGGCGTACGAGACACTCGTTCGCCTGCTCGCCTCCTCCGCCCCCGAGGCCCAGGACGCCACTCTCCACCTCGAGCGGGGGGACCTCGCGGCGAATCTCGGGAAGACGGACGAGGCGAACGAGGCGTACGAGAAGGCTGCTTCGCTCGACCCCGCGCTGAAGGTCGAGATCGCGACGCGCCGCGCGCGCCTCCGCCTGACCGCGGGCCGGCCGGACCTCGCCCTCGAGGTCCTTGACGAGGGAATGAAGACCGTCGCAGCCGGTTCTCCGTCGAGCGTCGGCGCCCTACTGCTACGCGCCGAGATCCTGGGCGCGCTCGAGCGCCCCGCCGAAGCGCGCGGGGCGTACGAGGAGGTCCGGCAACGGGACCCCAAGTCGCCGGTCGCCCTCGCCGGCATCGGCAAATCGATGCTGGAGGAGGGAAAGCACGCCGAGGCGGTCGAGTTCCTGCGAGCCGCCATCCCCCAGGTTCCGCCCCAGGAGTCCCTCTATCTTCTCCTCGCCGAGGCCCATAGCGGCCTCGGACAGTGGGACCTCGCGAGCGACGCGGTGAAGAAGGCCGTCGAGGCGCTACCGAAGAGCGTCGCGCTGTGGGTCCGCTCGGGAGAGCTGGCGGTCGCCCGGCAGGCGTGGCCCGAGGCCTCCACGGCGTTCGCCCACGCGCTTGCCCTCCAGCCGGCGGACGGGGATGTGCTGTCCCGGGCCGGGTTCGTGGCCGAGCGGATGGAGCATCCGAACGAGGCGCTCGCCTTCTACGAGCGGGCGACCGAGGCCGACCCGGCGAACAAGCAGGCGTGGACGAGCCGGGGTCTCGCGCTCCTTTCGACCGGTCGCCCCGCCGATGCCCAGACGAGTTTTGACCGCGCGCTCGCGCTCGACTCGGACTACGGGCCGGCGAAGGAGGGCAAGAAGCTCGCCCTCCAGAAGACCCGGGACGCCGAGGTCCATCGGTTCGCGCGCGACGCGCTCCTGCTCGAGGCCCGGCTCAACCGGACGGTCACGAAGAACGACCTGTTCGTCACCCTTCACGTTCCGTACGAGTTCCTCGAGCCGGTCCTGGCGCTCATCGGTCGGGACGCGAAGGTCGACCTGGACCGTCTCGACGCGACTGAGGTCCGGGACCTCGAGAACGCCTCCTATCACCTCATCACCTCGGCCGTCGAGCACCGACCGGCGGGGATCGAGCGGCGAGGGTTCACGCTCGCCGACGTCGCGGTGCTCTCGCCCCCGGCGTACTCTCTGGACCAGATCGAACGCCTCTTCGGCTACCTGCGCGCGGTGCTGGAGGCCGACCTGCGTCCCGAGAACCTCAAGCTGACACCGGACGTAGAGGAGCTCGCCCGCAAGGCGCTCGTTCTCCCGGCCGAACAGCGGACGCTCTTCCAGATCGTCCGCACGCTCCGGGTGGGGATCTACAAGGCCCGCCTGATCAAGGTCGTGGAGCAGGCCGGCTCCGCCGTCCACGCGCCGCTCGCCTCGCTGGACCTCGGGGCGTACTCCCCCGAGTTCCGCTCGCGCGAGGCGGCCGAAGCAGGACCGGGGGGAGCCGAGGAATATGTCGGTCCCTTCGCCCCCTCCGAAGCCCATCCGGGCGTCGAAACGGTCGTCGTTCCCGTTCCTTCGGAGCAATGGGCCCCCGATGTCGCCGGAGCCACCGGTTCCGGAGGGGCTGTCTCCCCCTCGACCCACGCCCCCGTCGCCGCTCGATGCGTCGGATGCGGCGGTCTCGCCTCCGTGGCCCATTCGTGCGGCGCGCCGCTCTGCCAGCACTGCATCGGCCAGTTCCCGAGCTGCCCGAAGTGCGGGCAGCCGGTGACGACGGTGACCTCGCGGCCGCTCGACGGGGTCACCGTACAGACGCCGGCCGGTCGTACCGTCGCCCGTGGGGGGGGCCTCACCGGGCTGAAGGGAGTGTTCCAGCGAAAGCCGGCCCCGCCCAAGACGGAGGTGGCGCATCACGAGGGCCACCCGACGAAACCGGCGGCGGCCCCCGCGCGGCCGGAGCCGCCCCCGAAGGCGGCCAAACCGACGACCGAGCGTCCCCGGGCGCCGACCCCACCGACGTCCAGGTCCCCCTCAAAGACCGCGGCCCCAGCCGCTCCCGCCGCTCCGGCAGCGCCCGCCGGGAAAGCGCCCACGAGGCCGGCGCCCGAGCCTCCCGCCCCCGTCACGCCCCCGGCCCGGCCCCGGCGCGAGAAGCCGGACGACGAGCCGCGCCTCTGAACCGAAACGCGGCACCTGAACTCTTATAGCGGGAGCGCCTCTTTCATCGGAGGACGGTACGATGACGGGGACCTCTTCGACCATGCAGCCGGTGCGCACAGGGTGGAGCGGGGCGCTGCTCACGGCGTTGTTCCTCGCCCTGGCCGTGGTCGTCTTTCTGCTCCTCTACCTCTCCTTCACGACGGACCAGCACTACACCGCGCTCCTCTTGATCGGGATCGTCTCCCTCCTCTTTGCCCTCGGCTGCTATCTCGCGGAGTCGCTCTCTCGGACCCCGAGCTACCAGCGCTCCCTCGCGTGGGGTTTCTTCGGGATGGGCTTCTCGGTCCTGTTCCTGACGGTGGGCCTGGGTCCGTACTACAACATCACCACGACCATCGAGGCGCTTGAGGGCCTCGTCGTCCTGCTCATCGTGATCATCGTCACGGTCGCCCTGATTGCCTGGCGCGTTCGAGCGGTCCGCGCGACGGAGAACCAGCAGATCCCGAGGGCCGGGTGGCGCAACGAGACCCCCCCGTCCGCCTTCTCCTACGCCGCCGCGAACTCCCCGAGCGTTCCGACGACGGCTCCCCCGGTGTCGCC
>Ga0209039_10000375_pt1 | contig 43672 bp, 32 predicted proteins | sample BogFormECP12_OM1_FD_188238 | JGI IMG/M metagenome (GOLD analysis project Ga0209039, IMG submission 188238) | Bog forest soil microbial communities from Calvert Island, British Columbia, Canada - ECP12_OM1 (SPAdes) (version 2) | ecosystem: Environmental > Aquatic > Freshwater > Wetlands > Bog ...
TCTCCCCCTGGCTTCCCTGCATCACAAACAGCGCCGACCACTCCTGATAGAAGCTCCCGCCTTCGCGATCCACAAATCCAGTTACCGCCTGCAACTTGGCGCCTGCCGCCGGGGCGCCGCCCGGGAACGGTTCGGCGAGCGTAAGTCCGGTGGAGTTTACCTGGGACACCAATGCGACGTTGAAGGTCACGCGCCGGATATAGTCCACGTCCGTAAGCGCCTGCCGTACATACGCACCCGAAACCGGCGCGCCCACAAAACCCGTTTGTCCGGTGTAATCCACATCCAGCGCGACGATCGAGCCGGCTGTGAACTTTGCCGCATCCGTCGCGGCCAGCAGGATCGACGCAGCCGTCGAGCCGGTTTGTGGAGTGACCGCGGAAGATGCCTGCGCTCCAGTCGCCGCCGCGATCGATCCGCTGCCGGGCGCCAGCAGGTTCATGTGCTGCGAGCCCGTGGCCAGCGCCATGGTCAGCTTGGTCCAGCTCAGAAACTGCAAGCTCACCTGCGCCTGCAGCGTCTCGCGCACCTGCTCCAGCGTTCCAGCCGGAATGCCCGCCAACACCGGTGAAGTTTTGCTTCCCGGCTTGCGAGTAAACTCTTGAATCCAACCCAGGCTGATCCACGGAGCCGGAGGAGCGTCGAGGCTGAACCCGCCTTGCTCAGCCGGATCGAAGAGCACCGGCGTCTGCGCCGCGCGATTCACCGGCGCAAAATACCCTCGAACCCGCCGCGCCACCGGCGCGGGAGCCGAAAACCAATTCGCCGCCATTTACTCCCCCTGCTCCTGGTAGCTGTAAACCATCACCTTGGCCGACCGGCTCAACTGGTCCCGCTGGACCACGATAGGTGCAAACCCGGGCTCGTCCCAGAACACCTGCGTCAGCATCGCCGCCGGCGGTGTTGCCGTGTAACTCAACTTGGGCGTGTAGAAAGGTTGGAGCATGGCCACCAGTTCCTCGTCCATCTCGCTCAACGACCGGCCGCGGTCCAACCCGCCAAAACTCTGCGTTCCGCATGTCTGGTAGACGATCTCGCACTCCTCCGCCGCCATCGTCGACCCGAGATCCATATCGACGCCCAGGCTCAGCCAGCGCAACACAAACACATCATTGGGAAGCTGGCTGAAAGGCGCCTCCGCCTCCTCCACCAGAATTCCCGGCCGCACCGTCCCGCGCAGCAGGATCGTCCGCTCCGGATTGATGGTGGCCAGCCGCGCGCGCAGCGCCATATAAAACGAGTCTTTCGCATTCCGCATGGAGAGTAACTCCTAAAGCACTGCGTCAATAGCTGTAAGTCGCTATACTCACCGTCGAGCGACTGGTTACACTGCCTGCTGGCGCGCCTCCCGCAACAGCAACCGGTAGAGATACACCTGGCCGAAGGCCTCGTTGGAAGCGATCGACTCGATCAGGTAATCCTGGCCCGCCACCGTAACCGCCAGGGTCATGGCAAAGAGAGATTGAGCCGAAGACAGGTCCAGCGCGTTAACTTGCTGCTGCACGCCGGTCGCGGATACAAATAACTCCCACTTCGACTCCCCGCCCTCCTGCCATGTTGGACGCAGCTTGCGCATCACCACCGGGCTCACCACCACATCGGCAAAGGTGGTTGCCACCAGTCCTAACTCAGACATATTGGTATCCGTGTTCGTGCCCGTCACCCGCAGAAGGGCCGTCGTTCCTGCCATGCTTCGCAGCAGGGCGTCGGCCAGCATCTGCGGCGCTCCCACCGGGTTCCGCGGCGCCGTATCGCTCATCGCTCACCCCAGCCTGTTCGCAATGTAGGGACGCAGCCAGGCCTGCACCGTTTCGTCCAGCAGCGAACTCGAGAAATACTGCATCTGCATCGTATCGATCTTGGTCTTGCTGGCGTTCAACGCCGGCGTCGACTGCGCATTCCGCACAATCTGCGCGCACGCCGTCTTCACGTCGTCGCCGATCGTCGCCAGGCCCGCCGTATAGGTCACCGCCACTTCGTTGTATGGCAGTCCCAGCACATTCCACGGCAACGTCAGCGCCCCGGTATTCGGGTCGTAATCCACCGAGTTAGGATCGATAGCCGTCCATTGGCCGGGCAGCGAAAACGCCAGCGCAATCTCCAGCAGCGGCTCGTTCGGAAGCTCCCCGCGCCGCGGCTTCGCATACCGGCCCTCAATGCTTACAATCGGCGTCGTGGCCGTCCCCAGCGGCGCCAGCGGCAGATAACTCAGCCGCACGGTCTGCGATCCGCTGGTCAGCCGCAAGCGTTCCGTGTACTGGATCACGTTCAGGTCCGGCCGCCTGCAGTAGCTGTTGATCAATGCCGTGGCGGCCGTTATCCAGTCCGCCGTCGTCCCAGCCGGCAATCCATAGTTCGGGTAATCCGCTGGCTGCAGATATGCCATACCTTTTCCTTTCAGTGCACAGGGAATAGGGATTAGGGAGTAGGGAGTAGAAGACGGGGAGCAGAAAACAGCATGAAGAATCCTGATTCGTCCTGTTCTTGTTTTTATTCCCTGTTCCCTACTCCCTGCCTTTCGCTTACCGGTCCACCAGAACCTGGTAGTGCGCGTAGTTGGCGCCCTTCACCACCGGAGCGCCGAACTTCACCGCGACATACTGATATGTCATCGAGCTCGGCAACCCCAACTGGAAGATGCGCGGCGCCGGATCGCCCAGCCAGTGGTACTCGATCAGATCCTCGGTCACGATGTAGGCCGGCAGCACCGCCGAACCCGATCCCGGCGTGCCCGTGTAGCTCAGGCTCCAGTCCGGAATCAGCGGCAGATCGCCCGCCTGCGTCGAAAGCATCTTCACCCGGATTCCACCCGTGATGTTGTCGGTGTTCAGCACCACGTTGAACTCGGTCTTCATCTCCCGGTCGATCAGGTCCAGCAGCACCGGGTTGGCGTAGATCGCCGTGGGCCGCACATAGTAGCCGTTGTTGGCCACCATCTGCGCCACGGCGGATTTGATCCCGTCCACGATCGAAGCCGTCGTGCCGATGCTCGTGGTCAGGCCGCCCGCCTGAATCTGAGCGATTGCGCCCATGTACTGCGTCGTAGTCGGCGTGCTCAGGCTGGTGTCGTTGCCGTTCCACAGAGCCACGTCGTGGGCCACCATCACGCCGCTCACCGTATCCACCAGGTCTTTGGCCTGCAGATAGGCGAACTGCTTTTGCTGGTCGCCCAACTCGATGTCGAACAGGTTGTAGTTGATCTGCGAAACGATCGCCTTCAGCGGCACGCTCCGCTCCACCCGCGTCGGGCTCACTACCGGCGCCACGATGCTGCGTGGATTCACAAAGCCTGCCGTGCCCGGATTGGGAATTGCCGTCTCCTCGAAGAACCGCGATGGATGACCCGTCGCCGGAACCTGCTTGATGCGCTGCCCGAAGGGGCTCGAACGCCGGCAGATATCGAAAATCTCGGTTTGATACAACGGAACTTCGATAGCGCCCGGCCCGATATAATCCGCTGCCGCGTGAATGTCTGCAAAGGTTGCGTTCATAGTCTCTTTCCGCCCCCTCCATGGGGTCATAGCTTGAGTGATCAGTGATCAGTGGTCAGTGATCAGTTAACGTCGATCAGCGGTCAGGGCAGCGATCCAAGCAACTGACCACTAAGCACTGACAACTGACAAATGTTTTTACGCGATCGCGCCCGCCCGCAGCAGTTGGGTCTTCACCGCGATGCGCTGCTCCAGGCTCAGTCCGGCCAGCGCCGCGTCCAGGGTCCGCACGTCCACCGGACCCTCTCCGATTCCGTGCTTGGCCAGCATCTCGCTGGTTGTCGAAGGCAGCGTCCTGCGCAGCGGATTCAATGCCGATGGCGCAGCCGCGGCTTTCACCTCGGCCAACTCCCGTTCGACCGCCGCCAGCTTCTCGGCCAGCTCTGCCTCCCGCCGGTCCGCCGCGGCGGACTCGACGGTCGCCGAAATCCTCTCCACCTCGCCAGTCAATGCGTTCGCCGCGGCGAACCGCTCCTCGAGCCAGTTCAGCGTCCGCTCCAACTGGGCCGTTGCGGCCTCCAGCCGCTCCCCAATCCCCTTCTCTTCCTTTTCCATGTCCTTCCTTTCCTGTTTGCCGTGAATGTTGTGCAAGAATTCCGCTAACTCGCTAACAAAAGAGGCTCCGCAACATCCGAGTCCCCGGCGAGCGATTGTTGTTCGCTGGGGTGGATCGCAGAGCCTCTTTGCTAACTCGCTGACTTGCTGACTTACCGTCCTTCTAACTCGCCATGCGGAAGCTCGTGGCCCGGTAGGCCGCCTTGTCCCGGAGCAGAATTGCCGCCCCGGTAAAGGTCACGCGGGTCAGCTTCCATACCTCCGCCCGCATATCCTCAACCCGCGCGTCGGCCAGTTCGTAGCTCATCCCCATGGCTTCGGGGTCCGCCGCGGCGGAGGCCTGGATGGCCACGGCCACGTCGGGGAAGTCCCGCGCGTAGATGTATCCGCGCACCACCAGCCGCTGCCCGATCACGTCCGCCTCGGTCAGCAGTCCGATCTTGCGCCGCGCGTCGTGTCCGTCCCAGCCCGGCCGGTAGTCCACCGCCATGCCCAGCAGCGAAGGCAGCGCTTTCTCCGCCGCCTCGCGCATCAGCATCACCCGGTGTCCACGCGCCCCGGCCGGAGCCTTGTCGCTGGCCGAATTCACCACCGTCAATACCCCTTCAAACGGCACCCGGTTGGGGTGACCGTTTACATGGGGAATCATTACCGCCATCGCTTCCAATCGCATGCGTTATCCACCCATCTGCTTTCATCGCCCGCCAGCTGCCTTCCTGGCCTGCAATGCGGCCGGATTGCAATGCCTCAACCCACCCGCTCCATGGCTGCCTCGCCCGTCAACTGCACCGCCCCATCCTGGCCCAGCGGCCCCAGCCCCCGCATCGCCCGCACCTCGTTCACCGTCAACACGCCGGCCTGCAGCAGTTGCACCTGTACCGCCAGCTCTGTCTCCTCGTCTCTGGCGTTCAGTTCGTTGAAGACAAACTCGAACTCCCGCCATCCGATGCACTTGCCGAACAGGTCCCGGGTAATGTGCCCGGCCAGCAGCATGGCCAACGGCGAGATGGCCCCGCGGAAGGCCTCGTCGGTCATCTCCGCGGCCGTCGACTGGTTTACATCCGCCTCCAGCCCCAGCATCAGCGGCGGAAGCCCGAAGGCGTTAGCCACCATGCGGATCAGAAACTCCTGCCAGGCCAGACGCATGTCCGCATCCGTCCCCTGGGCAAAGCGCAATACCTCCGGCTTCTGCTCGGTCGAGATCAGCGGCACCCGCCCCGTCCCCTCGATCTCGTCCTGCCACCAGCGGATCAGCCGGTCGTGCTGCGCCGGCGTAGCCTCGTTCAGCCACAGCGCATACTGCGCCACCGCGTTCGACGCCAGCTTGCCCGCGAACCGGTGCGCGCTCAGAAACTGGTTCACCGTCTCGAAGGCCACCTCCAGCGGTCCCAGACCGAAGGGCGTAAAGCTGCGCGGATTCATGCGCACATACATCAACTGGTCGTCGCGCAACTCGATCGCGTTCGACTCCAGCTGCCCCGGCATCGCCTGCGCATAGCGCGGCGTTTCCTCCTGTCCGTCCCAGCGGGCATTGATCCGGATCGACGCCCCATCCACAGCCCACAGCATCGCCGGCCGCTCGCCGTCGCCGGTCGGCTCCATCTCGATCGCCCCGTACCCGCCCGTCAGCGCGTCCTCGATCACCTGTTCGATCAAGGTGCGAAAACTGTCCACTGCGTTTGGCTCTTCCAGCGTCCGGCGCAGCGCCCGCAGCTTTCTCTCCGCAAAGGCCACATCCCCCGGCCGCACCCCGCGCCGCACCCGCACCTGCCAGTCCATGGCCGCTATGCGGTCCTTGATGACGTTGATCGCCCGGCGCACCACCGGCGTCTCCGCAAACCGGCGCAGGTTCACCGGCGTCGGCTTGGGCAGCAGCCGTCCCGGAAACTGGACCGGGCTCAGAATGGCGGGTAGCGCCAGCGTCCTGCGCTCTGCCTCCGCATCGGCTGCGCCGGCCGCCAAGTCCGCTCGCCGCGGCCACCCGCTCCCGGTCGCCTGCCGCCAGATCTCCCGCAACTGTTCGCCTACCCTCACGCGCACCTTCCTTTTCCCGCCGCCGGGAAAAAACAAAAAAGGCACAGCCCCGGAAAGGGCTATGCCTTCATTTAGCTGCTAGCTTTTAGCTATTAGCTATTAGCTATTAGCTGGCAACTCACAAAACCTACTCTACAACAAACTCCAGAAACTATCTGCAAAACTCCGACAAAAATCTCGCGAAAAAGCTAATAGCTAACAGCCAAAAGCTGCTTTTCTCACACTCTCAACTCCCGCCGCGCTGTCTCCGCCACCCGGCCCAGGTCTGACGTGGTCAGCACCCGGATCTGGTGTTCTTCCATCGTCTCCACGCCAAAGCGGTACATCTCCAGCCGTTCCGGCTCCGCATCGGTCGCTCCCATCCTGGCCGCCGGCTCGATCACCGCGGTAAGCTCCAGGCTGGCCTTCTCCACCCGTTCCACGCCGGCGCGCAATCCCGCCGCCGAAAACGCCAGCACCTTGGCCATCTCCACGCCCGGCTCCAGGCTCACCGCATGAAACATGCGAATCATCCCGTTCGGCCGGTAGCCCACGTCGATGCGCAGCGGATCCCCCGGCCGCGTGTACTCCGAGGCTGCAATCTTCTTCCGCATCAGATCCCACACTCCGGCCCGTTCGAACTCCGTCCGCATCCTGGCCTGGATGCCGGCGCGTCCGCTCAGCCGCGGCACGCGCTCCCGGGGCGGCGGCTCCACATACAACCGCATCAACTCTTCCATCCCCGCCGGAAGGCTCTCCGCCAGATAAGCCTTGGGCTCCGTCATCTGCACGCTCAGCGAGAGCGATTCGGTGAGCAGCCGCATCAGATTCCCATTCGTCTCTTCCTGGAAGCGCCTCCGCAGCTCGCTCTCCATCCCCTCCAGCAGCGCCGTGTCCGCCTCCGGATCGAGGCAGCGCACCCGGCGCCAGTCGCGGGTAAACTGCACCTGGGCCGGATCTCGGCTGCCTTCCTCGCGCAGGATCACTCCGATATGCACATACTCGTTCCGCACCGCATCCGGCACATACCGGAGCAGTCTAAACTCGCATGTCCGCCGCTCGTTCCCGCTACTCATGATCTGTCCGCCGCCCGTTCACGGCTCCTCGTGCAAAGCGCCCGCCCCTCGCTGCCGCTACTCATGATCTGTCCGCCGTTCGCTGCCGCTGTTCATCGTTCTGACGAAGCTCTTAGCCATTAGCTCTTAGCTTTTAGCCGTTAGCTCTTCATTTGCCATCCCCAGCCCATGGCAGTCCCGAACCGATACCCTGCTCTGTGCGTCGGCCGCGGCAAGCTGAAAGCTAAAAGCTGAAAGCTCTTCCTCAATTCACTCTCCCCGCCATGCTAGTCCCCCACCGCGCATCCTTCCAACCTTCTTTTCCACTTTCCCCCGTCCCGCCCCATTTCGGAAACGGCTTCCGGTCCGACTTCCCAAACCCTTCAATCAATTCCCGGATCCGGCTCCGCCGCTGGAGCAGCTTCTCCACCAGCGCCTCCAGCTCGCTCTGGTCGCCGCCATACCATTGATGGGGTATCTCGTTGGCCACCGCCCACACCGTCTCCGCGGCCATGGTCTCCAGCCGCGTCAGCCAGGGCTCGAAGGATTCCCATCCTTTCACCTCTCGGTATACATCGTTGCGATAATAGACCCCGCGCAGCGGCGCATCCTCAAACTTCCATTCTCCGGCGTGAAAACAATACCCATAGTCAATGAACACCGCCCGGTACCGCCGCTCCCGCTGCCTGCGCGTGAACACCGCCTGCCGCCCGTTGGCGTTCCCGGTCCACTTGTCCAGCGCCAGGATGCCGGCAAACTCGCCCACGTTCCTCACCTCGGCCAGTTGCTCCTCGGGCAGGTAGTCCACCACCTGGCCAGGCATCAGGCCGCCCACAAACCGCGACCCGAATTGCAAGCCCGCCTGGCATCGCACCCGCGTCCGGCCCAGGTCGATCTCCAGCTCCGGCGTGTTCTCCACCAGCCAGCTCGAGACCTCCATCAATTCAACCTCAGGCGCCGTCAGCCCGGCCGCCAGGGCCAGCCGCGAGGCCAGAAACTCATTGGCCAGCACCCGGGTGTGCTGCGGATTGTTCTGAAACTTCACCACGTACACGTTGCCGTCCGCGCCCAGCATCAGCTGGCCCTGCGCGCCTCCCCGCATCCGCCGGATCTGCTGCACCGCCAGAACCGCCAAGCCCGTTCCCCACCTTTTCCCGGTTCTTATCGAATTCTAAGCTCTTTGCCCTGAATTCTCTGCAAATTGCAGCTTTTAGCTTCTAGCGGCTAGCTCCTAGCCAGTTCTCCGGCTGCACCACGATGAACGCCTGCCCCGATGCGGCCACAGAAGCCCCGTGCCCCATCCTTGCGTCTTTTTTCTGACGCAAGGGTGGGAAACCACCAACCTCGATCGGGGTATGTTCATCAGCGGCTAGCAGCTAGAGGCTAGAAGCTAGTGGCTGCCCTTTTCCCAGCAGTTCCGCCCGCGCGCCCAGCCCGATCGCCATGGCCATCACCCGGTCGTCATGCGTCCCCGTCTGCGCCCCGGTTCCGCCGTTCGGCAGCCTCACAAAACTCCTGCACTCGCCCAGCAGCCGCCGGCTCTGGAACCGTCCCGGCTCTTCCACCAGCCCCGCGCCCAGCCGCCCCAGCATCGCGGGCCGGCTCATGGACGTGGTCAACCACCCCAGCTGTCCCCCCTGGCGGTAGATCCGCCGGTAGCCGCACACCGTCTCGATCAGCGCCAGAACCCCGCTGCCGTGGTTGTTTCTTTCCACCACCAGCCAGGCCTGGTTGTACTCCACCGCCAGCGCCGTCACCAGCCGCGCCAGCTCCAGCCCCCCCACGTGCCCGGCAAACTCCGCGCACTGCAACCCCGTCTCCAGCTCCAGCACCTGCGCCGCCGAGTAATCTCCCTCGCTTCCGCCCCCAGCCGGGTCCACCGCCACCATGTACTCCTTGCCTTTTAGCGGCGGCAGCCACACCTCCAGCTCCCCGTTCCGCCGTTGTTCCACGGGATCGGTCGTCTCCACCAGCCGCTCCTCGATCGCCGCCAGTTCAAAGACCGAATCCCCGCTGGCCAGAAAGCATCTCTCCTCGTCCTCGGCATACTCCTGCCGCGCCAGTCCGCGAAAGTTGGCCCGAATCTGCCGCCGGTATCCTATCTGCTCCAAATCCAGCCTGTGCCGGGCCATCAGTGCCCGTTCCTCTTCCGTCAAACTGGCCTCGTCCACCGCCCCGGCCCGGTAGCGCCGCTCCATCCACCAGGGGAAAAAGTGCCGCGCCATCCCCGTCTCGCCGGCCTTCCGCCACTCCTCGTGGAAGCATCCCCCCACCCCGTTCGGCGTCGACTCCAGAATCAACTCCGCCCCCGGCGCCAGCGACGCCCGCAATCCCACCAGGGTCTCCGCGGGGTCTCCCGGCCAGTGAGCCAGCTCGGAGCAGTGCAGGTTCTGCACCGTCAATCCCCGTCCCGCGTTCCGGTCTCCCGCGGATACCACCCGGTATTGCGAGTCCATCTCCGGAAACACAATCTGCCGCACATTGGCCCGCGAGGTCTTCAGCGGTCCGTCCTGCAATTGTTCCGGCAGCCAATCCAGAAACCGGTGCACGATGCGGAAGATCTCCTCGGCCGCCTCATGCGTGTGCGCCACCTCCAGGGTCAGCGTCCCCGGCTGGGTAATGGTCTTCAGAAAGAACCGCGCCGCCGCCCAGGTCGTCAGCCCCATCTGCCGCGCCTTCAGCACGATGTTCCGCTCGCTCCGCCGCCGCTCGAAGGCCCGCTGTGCCGCATTCGCCTTCAATGGCGCCGGCCTTCCCTCGCGCGTCCTCACCACCAGCAGCCGTTCGGCCAGCGCCATTCCCACCGTCCGCCCCCGCAGGCTTGCGGGCCGTTGATCCAATATCCTCCCGTACTGCTCCAGTTCCTCCCTGTCCAGCGCCTCCAGGCACGGCTCCCGCTCCGGCGCCCCGGCCACGAGTCCTCCTCCCGTTTCCGCCACAGATCCCCCTAGTTTCCCCCGCACCAGTACCGGACCTGATACGCCGTGCTTGCCGTCAACGCTGTGTTTGCCGTCAGCGTCAATGCTGTTGTGCTCTCGCTCCAGGTAATCGCCGTGACCAACCCCGTACCGCTCAGCGTCGGCATCACCACGCAATTGGCATTGTTGGTGTGCGTATTCGGAAAGCTCAGCGTCGCCAGCGTGCCTGTCGTCGTGCCGGTGCCCGTGGTCAGCGCCACCGTCCCGCTCACTCCGTCGCACACATGACTGCTGGCGCACGCAATCGTCGGACTCGTTCCCGCTGCCGCGCCCGCCGTCATCGACATCGTTCCTTCCCCGATCATGAACTTGCCCGCCATAAATCCGTTCGCCGTCGTATTGCCGCTGCCCGTCACTGTAAGCTCCGCGGTCGAGTAATTGGCCCCGCCCCCATAGACGATCAAGCCCCCCGTGCCCGATCCCGAGGTATTGTTGATGCCCACAACGCCGCTTCCCGCTCCCGCGTTGACGATCGTCGCTCCGTTCTGGTAGAAAACTTCCCGGTCCAGCGAGTTCACCACATCCGTCAGCCGCAGATAATTGCTCGCGTCCTTGCGCAACTTCCACTCGTCTGTTCCGCCGTAGCTGTTGAACTCCAGCGCGCCCACTTGGTCCGCGCCCGATCCCGGCTGGATCGCAACGTCGTCTTCGCTGGCCGCGCCATTGGCAAAGGTCGTCGTATTGCCGGTGAACGTCGGCGCGCTCACCAGCGCCACCGCCCCGCTCCCACTCACCCCGTTGCTTAGGTTCGAGGCCGCAATCGAGCAACTTGATCCCAGTGTGCAAGTCTGGCCGTTGACTGTCGTCGAAGAGTTCGCCAGCTGAGAGTTGGGAACCGGGGCAGTCGCATACTGATACATTGGCACCACGCTGAGCTGCGAAATCACCATGTCGCTCGGATCGCTGACCGAACCGCCGTTATCCCTGAATTCAATGGTAGTGGGCCAGAATCCTAGCGGAATGTTGTAGTCAGCCGTGTGCGCTCCGGGAGAAAAAGAAACGTTTAATCCAGTCGCTATGCTGTTGATAAGAACTTGCGGTGCAACAGCGTTCGCGCTCGTGGCGAGGTTGAACCTCAGAAATGCGCCCGTGGGATAAGTGGGTGCGCTCACAGTCCAGGTCACGTTTGCGGTTGATCCGCTTGTGTATCCAGATATTGCACAGGTCGCAGTAAGATAGGTTGAGTAAGGGGTAGCGGCGGTGCAGGTCGCTGTCCCGCCGCCACTGCTTACGGGAACTCCGGAGGCCATTGTAGTGCTAGACGGATTGAGGCTATCATAAGTTACCACCACCGGAGCGCCGGTTGCGTTGTTGGGCGAAACCCTGATCTGCCATGTTGTAACGGTTGAACTGGCGGGAATCCATACCCTCATTACCCTGTAAGCCACCGCGCTATTGCCAGTGGGAACCGCCATTGTGGGAGTAACAGTGACCGGCCCGTAGATTGTTGTGCTCGACGCATTATCGTACACGCTCAGCGTCGGGGCCGTGGCGGAGTGATAGTTATAATAGAAGACCAGCACCAACTCGTACTCTCCGCTGGCCGTAAGGGTGGGGGTCGTGATGTATGCATAGTCGGATGCGCTCGTGGAGTCGCTGATCTGGATCGCCTGTCCTGCTTTTGCTCCCGGCGAAGTGAGCGGAACGGCGGTCAGCGTGATATTGCCGGAACTCTTGCTCCAGCCGCTCGTTCCCGATACAAGGAACACCGGGTCCGGCAGAACATTCGGCGTCTTGTACTGTTCGCTTCCGTCCAGATTGAGCGCCTGGTTGTAGGAAGAAGTGCAACTTACCGCGCCAAAATACTTGTTGCCCACGCCGTTGTCGATGAAAGCGTTGTTATACCCACGCGAGCACATTGACCGGGAAATATCGCTCCCCACGCTGCTTGAATCGAGAACGATCATGCCCGTTCCAATATCGGCGGCGCTTAAATTCAGTTGCGCCTGCCGGATGCGGAACGCGGTGCCTACAATCCGCTCCATGTGGCCGCCGGTCCAGTTTAAAATAGGCGTTCCATCCACCCCACTGAAATCCATGCCGGTAGCAACACTCTCGATATTGGAATTGGTGAAATCCGTGTTGCCCATTGCCGCTTGAAGATACACGCCGGTATTGCCGGATGTGCCCTGCGCTGAATTTGGCCCGTAGATATGAATGCGATTGAAGAGCATCTCCTGCCAGATATTCGCGGCGGAGATGCCTGCGTTCATCAGCCCATAGGAGTTCGTCGCCCCAACTGGAATGTGCATGTACAAATCATCAACGACACTGACGTTGTTCTGGTACATGAGCATCATGCCGTTCGGGTAGCTCACGCCGTAGGCTCCCTGTAGCACAAAACCTCCGATGTGCTGGTCTGCCGACAAGCCGCCTCCAGACGTGCCGATCTGGAGCATGGGTGCATTAGACCCGGAGCCGGTATTCGTCTCGTCGATAAACGTGGTCGGCGCCCCCCACCCATGAATAGAGATGTTGAGGTTTCCAGGCGGGACAATCACCTGCCCAGGCAGGATAGAGCAATATGTGGCTATAGGTGGGATTTCTATTCCACTGGAGGCCGCACTGTTGATTGCAGCTACAAAAGCGGCTGTATCATCCGTTCCACTCCAGGTGTTGCCGCCCACCGTCCCGTTGCAGACCGCGCCTTTGGAGCGCACGTCAAACCACTTCGCGCCGTTGCGCTGCACATCCGAAATCGTAGTGGCCGCCGCGACGCTGCCTGCCACGCCGATGCCGTTCGTTCCATTCGAAGTCACGCCCGGCAAGAGACTCGACACCGCTCCGGCTGCCGTAGCAGCCCCTGTTCCACCCGCCGTGACGGGAACCGTGCTCATCCCGCTAACCGTTGTGCCGACGGCAGAGTAATATCCAATCTGCCCCGCGGTTCCCGAGTTTACCGTCCCGCTCCCGCCGGAGCCCGTGCCGCAGGCTGAACCGGTATTGGTGAGATATCCCGAGCTATCGACCTGCAGGCAGTTATGGCCGCTGCTCGCCGCCAGCCCGGGAAACATGATCGAAGTCGTCCCCGTGAGGCTTGCATACAGAGTGCTGCTGCTGCCGCCATAGACCTTGAATCCTGTTCCCGCTCCGGTTTCATAGTTGACCCGCACCACCCCCGATGAATTCGAGGCATTGATATACGTGTCGCCGCTGTTGGTGCTCTGGTAAGCCTTGAAGCTGTCCAGTCCCCCGGTGGCCGAGTTCAGCTCCCAGTTGTTGCTGGAGTCCTTCTCCGCATACCACTGGCTGTTGCCGTTCCAGTCCTTGTAGATCAGGGACTCCCTCTGGCCGGTTGTCAAACCGGCCCACAGGATTGCGTCGATCTCCGCATCCGCCTGGTTCCTCACCGTCGGCGTGCCGATTAAGGTTGAAACTCCGCCCACTTGCAGCGTTCCGTTGAACTGCGCGTTCCCCGCGTTGTTGATCGTCGCCACGGTGGTCTCGCTCGCTCCGCCCGATCCAATGACCACCCCTCCGGTGCCTGAGTTATTTGAGCCGTTCAGAACCACAGCCCCCGTTCCCGCCGAATTGACCACCGTCTGGTTGTTGGTGCTCGACTGCCCGTTGTTATACTGTCCGATCGATAGCCGGTACACATTATTCAGTTCATCCAACACCTGATAGAACTGTGCGCCCGCCGTTGCGTCGCTCAGTCCCATCGTCCACCGGTATCCGTAGTCCGTCTGGTACCGGTCCAGCAGTCCGCGCTCGTTTCCGGCTCCAATGCCTATCCGGTAATGATTGGTGACCGTGGCGTCCTTCTGGCTCCCGTACCAATCACCATTCAAGCCGTTGAAACTCCGGTGAAATGTATCCAGGAAGCTGTTGCGCGTGCCGTTGTCCGTCAATGCTCCCGTATACATCGTCCCGCCGGTCATCCAGTTGTTGTACGAGCTGCCCGCGTCCGCCACCACCTGGTTGGTCGAGTTTTCGTTCCTCAACCCGACTATCGTATTGTTCACTGCGTTCGCGCCCAGGTGCAGTGCTGTATTGCATCCCTCTATATCTCCCCCGGTGAACGTGTTTCCATCCCCCTGCTGCAGGTTGATTCCATAGGTCCCGCTGATCGGGCTTCCCCCGCTCGTTGGGCAATCGATGTGCATCCGCACAAACGTGCTCGCGTTCATCCAGTCCCCCGTAGCCGGATTCGCAATCTGGTGCCCAATCGCGTTCACCGCCGTCTGGAACCCGCTGAATTGGTTGCCGAAAAAGCTTCCGCCCGTATAGTTCCCGGTCCCGTCCAGCGTCATGCCTGTCTGGTTCTGGTTTCCCAGCAAATACAGGCTCTCGATATATATCTCCTGGGTGCGATAAGCCGCCAATCCCTGCGCGGTCGCGCTCGACGCCGTCGTGGTATTGATCGCCGCGTTGTCCATGTGAAAGCCCGAGGTGTCCGTGGCATACGTCGGGTCGCCCACCTGCACCATCGCGCCCGTCCCCGAGTACAGGAACACCGTGCCGCCCTGGCTTCCGCTTGCCGTGCTCGCTCCCCGCAAGGCGCAGCCGCGCAACGCCACATTCCTCGTTCTCGCCGTCACGATCACCTGGTTGGCCGTCGAAATGGTGGCGCACGGCAGCAGCACCGTCGCATTCGCCGTCGATATCGTCAGGTTCGATCCCATCGACAGGTTCCCGGTAAAATTGCGCGCGTCACAGGTGCCGCCATAGATCGCGCTCACCGCCTGCAGACAGGATTGGAGCTTGGCCCCGAAATCCGCTCCCGGAAACTGGTCCACCTGATAGGCAGATCCCAGCGGGTTGTTTGCCACCAGCGCCGGATAGCTTCCTCCGCCCGGCAATGTTCCGCCCCCGCCGTCCAGTTGCGTTCCATTGCTTTGCGAACTCGCCGCGTTCCACACCGTGTAACCGCCGTTGCCCTTGAGCAGGTTTCCGCTGAACAACGACATGTTCTGCCCGGAAATCAGGTTCACCGGCGCAGCCGTGTCCCAGGTCCCCGCCACGTTCACGCTCGCCGTCGTCGTTCCCGAGCAACCCACCCCTCCCGACGTCACCGTGACCGTCCCGATCGATCCGTTGCTGTTCACGCTTGCCGTAGCCTGCGCCGTGCAACTCCCGCTGAACGTCAGGGGAGCCTGCGTTCCATACGGATCGAATCCCAATCCGTGTTCCGAACCCACCGTCACCCCGGTCACCGCGCCGCCGGAGGCCGTGACTGTCAGTTGCGGCTGCACCGCGTTCCACACCGGCAACACCACTGCATTCCGCACCGTCCAGCCCTGTTGCGCGCCCGCAAAATCCAGCACCAGCCCGGTCGGCGGCTCGGCTGTCGCCGCCGAATTTCCCGCCATCGCCACCACGTTGTCCAGCACGTTGTTCGAGCCCGCCGCCGCCGTAAACCCGTGTGTCGCCTGAATCGTGATGTTCTGCCACCGGTTCGAATCCGAATTCAGTCCCGCCGGCGCCGTTCCCGGCAACGCGGGGATCGCGATGCCCGTATTCAGCCCCCGTATATCGATATTCCGGAACTCGCTCCACTGCGGCCACTGCGCCAGGTATAACCCGCAGGTATGTGTCGAGTGCGCCCCCGTGTACTGCGCCATCGGGTCCACGCCCGTCACCGCTATCTCCAGGTTCTCAATCTCCGCTACCCGCAGCCCGTTCCCACCCGCTCCCGTTGCCGCCGGCATCGCGATCGCGCAATTGCCCACCGCCCACGCCGTTCCCGTTCCCACCGTCCCGGTCAGCCCGCTCCCGCCCGGCGAAAAGATTGAATTGCTCTCCAGCGGCCGGCTCACCGCGCAGCTTCCCCCCGGCGCGCGCCCCTCAGCCGCCGTGCACGATACATCCAGGCTCTGATCCACATAAATCGTCAGATCGTGAAGCCGCGTGTACGACAACAGATTCATGCTGTCCGGCGTCGTTACCAGCACATCCTGTCCTGGAAATCCCATCAGCGCCGACACCTGCTTGCCCAACCCGCCGATCGATTCCCCGTGCCAGTTCAGCGCGCGCGTCTTGCACGTCCCCTGCGGAATCGTCAGCGCCACCCCATGCGTCTGGGCATAGTTCAAAGCCGACTGCAATGCGTTGGTGTCGTCCGTCGCTCCATCGCACACCGCGCCGAATTCCTTCACGCTGCGCTCAAACTGCTGCGCGTTTCCCCGCCGCAGATCCGCCACATACACGCCGTTCAAATTCGTAAATGCGTCCGTCCCCGCATAATTCGGCGGAATCTCCACCGCTCCCGTGCTCCCCGCTGCCGTCACTGCCGCCTGCAGCGTCGTCTGTGAGCTTGCCGCCTCGGGCGACTGTACCCCGTTCACCGACGGCGTCGTCAACGGACCCGTCATGTTGCCGCCCGCGATCGGAATCTCCAGATTGAACGTCGTATCCACATAGTGCTTGTCCGCCGCCTGCAAGGGCTGCGTCGGATCCCCGTTCAGATACAGCGGCCCGCTCAGAGTCCCGCCCGACGCCGTCAGCAGGCTCTCCGACAGTTCCGTGATCGCCTGGTCCACATACGCCTTGCTCACCGCCTGCACTGCCTGCGCCGCCGGCATCAGTTGCGCCTGCACCTGCCCCAGGCTCGCCTGCGCCGCTGCCGGCACCACCCAGTACTCGGTGCTCGTCGTGCCGTCGCTCATGTGGTAAACCGCCGTGTAATACAACCCCGCCGGTATCGCCCCCGCGTTCGGCGCCAGATTCACGCTCACAAATCCATCCGGCGCGATCGTCAACATCAAATGCCCCGCCGCCACCGACTGCCCGTTCGCCGTCGTAAACGCCGGCCAGCTCACGTTCAGTGTCCCCGCGCCAGGCGCCCCGTTCGCCAGATACACCGTCCCCTGAACCGTCGTCGTGCTGACCGCCTGCGCATTGGCCATCAACCCCAACGCCATCCCCATCAGGCACAGTCCTAATGCCAGTCCAAGTCTCATCCGTCTGCCGGCGCCGAACAACCACTCGTCCTTCGTGAGCTTCATCGTGTGTCTCATCCTTCTTCTAGGGGGGCGTCGGAAAGAGTCCATCCGTCTCTGCGCCGCTCTCCCTGCCAAATCAATTTCCAGACCGACTGTCCTGCCGCTGGTCTCGCTTACTGCGTTTGGATGCTGAAAAACGAAGCCGGGCAATTGCCTTGACCTTCCGGTTCCCGCCTTCCAACTGCCATCTCCGCAGCCGCTCATTCACCTCACCCGGCCATTCCGGCTCCTCCGCCGCCTCCATCGCTACGCTGCAAAGCGGCCGCATCGTCGTGGCTTTCTCAGCCTCCAGGTTCCCTTCCGCAAGCTCAACCGCAATCGACGCTCAGCACACGCTCCCAAGAGTATTGTCCGGAAGGGACTGGGCAATCTCGGTGGCCTTCTCGTCCACGATTTTGAGCGCCAATTCGTTCAGTTTTTTCACCTTTTTGTTTTATTTCGGTCTGAGTGTTCTTAGCTTAACGGATTACCCCGGAATTCCATGCAACCCCGCTAATTCCCCTCTTCCTATTTATTTTCAATAACTTAACCGCTTCGCTCATCCTTGGCTTCTTTGACACCAGACTCTCGGCGCCGGCCGCGGCAGCTTCCTCACCTTCGCCGGCCGCGTCCAGCTCGACGCCCTGCTCATGGACGGCATCATCCTCCTCGCCCCCGGCGGTCGCTTCGGCCTCGCCCACAACACCCCCGCCATGGCTTGGGGCCTCGCCACCCCCAAAGGCCTCCAAACCGGCCTCACCGTCTAGCCGGAATATCGCCAGAATTAAACGCGTCGCAATGGACTATGCTGAATGAGATGACGGATCATTATTATCTTTCAGTAATAACCGCTTTGGCCACCTCCTTAGCCGCGCTAGCCGCAGCAGCGGCAGTTTGGGTAGCTTGGCGCGGCATCGTAAAGCAGAACGAACAAGCTAAGGCCTCACGCAAGGATTTCAAACTGTCACTTGCTGCTGATCTGTCAATGAAGCTAGATGACAGATTTAACCCAGAGGACTTTAGGCGGATTCGTTCCGATGCTGCGCAAGCGCTTCTATCTAATCAGAACATAGTTGACGCCGAGGATGTATTCGATTTCTTCGAGACTGTAGGGCTCCTTGTCCGCACTGGAGCTCTCACGAATGATCTAGCCTACAACTTCTTTTTTCATTGGATCAACCTGTATTGGGTGGCCGGACAAAGCCACATACACGAAAAACGTAAAGTCTCAAGGTCACTATGGGAGGATTTTGAAGACTTGTACAAAAAGGTTCGAGAAATCGAAACAAAGAAGGACCCAAACTCGGAAGACCTTCGGCTTGCAGAACAGCCTGAACGCATGAGGAATCTTCTCAGTGAAGAAATCGTGGAAGAGGAGAATTCACCTCACACCCTGCCATAATCAAGACATGCTGGTCCTCGCCTCCGCCTCGCCCCGCCGCCGCGAACTCCTCGCCCAGGCCGGCTTCTCCTTCGAGGTCCACCCCGCCCACATTCCCGAGGACCCGCTCCCCAACGAAGACCCCGTCGCTTACGTCACCCGCGTAGCCCGCGAAAAAGCCGAGGCTGTCTTTGCCCAGCTCTCGGGTGCCCCAGGTCTCGATTCTGAGACCTGGGAAGGCGTGAACCTTGACCGCCACTCACTAGCCGTTCTAGGCGCCGACACCACAGTAACTCTCGACAAAGCCATCCTCGGCAAGCCCGAAGACCCCGCCGATGCCGCCCGCATGTTGCGTCTTCTCTCCGGCCGCACCCACCGCGTCATTACCGGCGTTGCCGTTGTCACCGCAACGTCCACTGAAGTAGCCGCTGAAGTCACCGCAGTCAAATTTCTTACCCTCTCGGACGAAGACATCGCCGCCTACATCGCCACCGGCGAGCCCATGGACAAAGCCGGCGCCTACGCCATCCAGGGACGCGCCGCCCGCTGGATCTCCCGCATCGAAGGCGACTACTTCAACGTCGTTGGACTCCCCATCGCCCTCGTCTCCACCCTCCTCGATTCCCTCAAAACCACCCGTTGAGCTGTCTGAATACCGGAACGGCGTGCATACCGTGCGTTTCATCACTGAATCGACAGCAACTTGCAACGAGATTAAGATTGAATCGCCTGGAGTAACAGACCTCAAGCGCCCTTCCACTGCTCTCCCGGCAAAGGACAAACTCATGCGGATCCATCTCTCTCTTCGTTCCCTCCTCCTCCTGGTTACGGCATCTCCCCTTCTCCTCGCCGCGCAGTTTCAAGCGCCCACCAGCGAAGAACTCAAGATGAACACAGATCCCAAAGCCCCGGGAGCTGCCGCCGTCTTCCTCAATATGGAAGAGATCACCGACGATCCACTCCACTACTACAGCTTTTACGCAAGAATCAAAGTCCTCCAGGATAAGGGCAAGGCGCTGGCTACTGTAGAAATCCCTGGTCGCATTGGCGATTCTGGCATCACGAGCGTCAAACCGCGAAACATGGGCCAGGACTGGCCCGACAATCCTGACTCCCGTGAGACCGCTGCTAAGTCGGCTGGCAAACTCCCCGCTCCGCAGAGTGTCTTCAAAATCACTGATATCAAGGCGCGCACAATCCACCCCGATGGAACCGTCATTCCACTCACACTCAAGCCCGATGACCTCCTGAATCTGAATTCCCCCAGCAAGCACGGTGACCGCATCACCTTCACTCTGCCCAGCGTGGAAGTCGGCAGCATCCTCGAATACCGCTACACCATCCACTACGACGAAAATCACTTTTCCTCGCCTTTCTGGGAAGTTCAACGGCCCTATTTCGTCCACAAGGCGCACTTCGCCTTTACGCCCTTCAACGACTTCCTCCAGGGCGAGCAGTACATGACCAGCCGCTATCTCGTGGATTCCAAGGGAAAAGTCGTGAACACCATTATCTGGTCGTCGGTCCTTCCTCCAGACGCAAAGGTCAAGACCGACGCCGTCGGCCAATTCAGCCTTGACCTGACTGACATTCCGCCGGTCCCCAGCGAAGAATGGATGCCGCCGGTTCAAAGCCTCGCTTACCATGTGCTCTTCTATTACAAGAACGCCTTCAGCGGAACAGAATTCTGGAAGAACGAGAGCAACCGCTGGTCAAAGGAAGTCGATCGCTTGGCTGAGCCCACCGGCCCTATCCGCCAGGCCGTAGCCGGCTTGCTCGCTCCCGGCGACAGCGATCTCGAGAAGGCCGCCAAACTCTACAAAGCCGTCCAAAACCTCGATAACACCGACTTCTCGCCCAGCCGGCAACAAGCCGAACTGAATCAGCCCCCGTTGCGCCCATCCAGGCGCGCCGAGGATGTCTGGTCTCAGAGGAGCGGCTCTGCAGAAGACATTACCCTCCTCTACCTCGCCATGCTTCGCGCCGCCGGCCTCACCGCGTACGAGATGAAGGTCGTGGATCGCGACAAGGGCGTCTTCTCTTCTGGCTACTTGTCCTTTGACCAGTTCAACGGCGACCTCATCATCCTCAACATTCAGGGCAAGGATATCTTCCTCGACCCCGGCCAGAAGATGTGCCCGTTCCAGACGATTCACTGGAAGCATGCTGGCGCAAGCGGCATCCGCCAGACCCCCAAGGACCCCGCCTTCGCAAACTCACCGCTGTTGCCGTACTCCGCAAATACTCTGCTGCGCGCCGGTGACATCTCCTTCGATGATCAAAGCCATTTCACTGGCCTCTTCCGCTTTGTCATGACCGGCGAGGATGCACTCCGCTGGCGTCAGGCTGCCCTCGAAAACGATCAGAACGAAGTCAAGAAGCAGTTTGACCGCTGGCTCGAGTCCATGGTTCCTGAAGGCGTCGAGGCCCACCTCGATCACTTCCTGGCCCTCGACGATCCCGACAGCAACCTGTTGGCCGTGGTCAACGTGCAAGGCACGCTCGGCGCTGCAACCTCCAAACGCCTCCTGCTCCCCGGCTACTTCTTTGAGACCCGCGGCAGCCATCCCTTCGTCGATCAGGAAAACCGGCTGGAGCCTGTCGATATGCACTATGGCGACCAGATCACCGACCAGGTCGTTTATCACCTGCCCGCCGGCCTCGCTGTGGAAAGCGCGCCGCAGGACACAAAGATACCCTGGCCGGAGCATGCTGTTTTCATCACCAGGACGGTGTCTGCGCCCGGCCAGATCACCATTGCACGCATACTCTCCCGCGCCTTTACCATCGCCAAACCCGAGGAATACCAGGACCTTCGCGGCTTCTACCAGAAGGTCGCCGCCGCCGACCAACAGCAACTGGTCCTCATCGCATCCCCCGCAGCGAAAGGCAATTGATGATCCCGCGTCTCCACCCTCCTCGATTCCCTCCTGCCTCGCTGACTTGCTGACAACAGATGCCCCTCGACGAAGCCTTGCCGCCAAGGTAGAATCTCTGCATTCAATCGCACCGTCTCGCAACAGGCCTCTGACCGTCTGCAAGCAAAAGGAAAGGTCATGCGGATTCATCCGTTCCTGCGTAACGTACTCCCGCTACTCGCCATCGCCTCGCCAGCCCTCCTGCTCGCTCAGTTCCAGCAGCCCACCCCCGAAGAACTCAAAATGACCGACGATCCCAAAGCCCCGGGCGCCTCCGCCGTTTACCTCAACCGCGAAGAGATCACCGACGTTGCCAACCACTTCAAAAGCAATTACCAGCGCATCAAAGTGCTCAAGGAGAAGGGAAAGGAACTCGCCACTATCCGGACTTCCTCTGTTGTGCATGGCGTCGACACCGTCACCGACATCGAGGGCCGCACCATCCATGCCGACGGAACCATCATTCCCCTCACCGTCAAGCCCGACGACTTGATGGACTTCAAGGCCAAGAACTACCAGGTCGACGCCATAGTCTTCACCCTGCCCGGCGTCGAGGTCGGCAGCATCATCGAATATCGCCTCAAGATTCATTCACCCGACTACAGAATCAACGAACCCGTTTGGGACATCCAGCAGGCCTACTTCGTCCACCAAGCCCATTACAGCTTTCATCCCTATATCGAGCCCGGCTATCACATCATCAACAGTCAGGGCCAGACTATGACCCGGCTCATGTATGCCGCACGTTTGGGCGCCGATGCCAAAGTGATCCACGACGAAAAGAAAGACATCTACAGCCTTGACCTCACTGACATTCCCGCCATCCCCGACGAAGACTGGATGCCGCCGCTCAATACCTTCAAGTGGCGCGTCGAGTTCTACTACACCAACGCGGTCACAGGCGCCGACTTCTGGCAGGATGCCCAAAAGTACTGGTCTAATTGGATCCAGAATTTCACCAATCCAACCAAAGAACTGAAGAATACGGTAGCCGGCCTTGTGGCGTCGGGCGATACCGATGAGCAGAAAGCCATGAAGATCTATGCCGCCGTGCAGAAGCTCGACAACACCGACTTCAGCCGCAAAAAGTCCTATGTCGAGCGCAAGAAAGAAAAGCTCAAGGACATCCACAAGGCAGAGGATGTCTGGAAGCAGCAGAGCGGATCGGCCAACGATATTGCTCTGCTCTATGTCGCCTTGGCCCGCGCTGCCGGACTCAAAGTCTGGCCAGCCTTTGTTGTTGATCGCGACCGCGCCTTGTTCGATATCAATTTTCTTTCCGATTCCCAGTTCGACAATGACATCGTGATTGTCAATTTGAGCGGCAAGGAGGTTTACCTGGACCCTGGGCAGAAAATGTGTCCCTTCGGAAAACTGCATTGGAAGCACACCTTCGCCGCCGGATTCCGGCTTTCGGACCAGGGTGTCACCATCGCAACCACTCCCCTTGGAACTTACAAAGATGCGGTCGCCCAGCGCATCGCGGAACTCGAAATTGACGAACAAGGCAACGTCAAAGGTGTCGTGCGCTTCATCATGACCGGCCCGGATGCTCTCCACTGGCGGCAATTGGCGTTGCAAAACGACCAGGAGGAGGTCAAAAAGCAGTTCAACGAGTCCATGCAGAACGAAATTCCCGAAGGCGTACTAGCCGATTTCGATCATTTCCTCGGGCTTGAGGAGTACGAAACCAACCTCATCGGCATCGTCCAGGTCCGCGGCAACATCGGCGCCGCCACCGGCAAGTACTTCTTCTTGCCCGGCCTGTTCTTCCAATCCCGCGCCGCGCACCCCTTCGTAGCACAGGACAAACGCTCCACTCCCATCGATGTGCATTACGCGAGGATGGAGCAGGATGAAGTCGTCTACCATCTCCCGCCAGGGTTCACCGTGGAGAGCGCACCCCAGCCCACCACCCTCTCCTGGCCCAATCACGCCTTGCTCAAGATCGCCTCAGCCACCAAGGACGGCCAAATCACCGTGGCGCGTGCCTTCGCCCGCAACTTCACTGTCCTCGATCCCAAGGATTACAACGATCTGCACGATTTCTACCTGAAAGTAGCCGCCGCCGATCAACAGCAGCTCGTACTGACCCGCGCTTCAGCAGCGAAAGGAAACTGATCATGCGTCGTCTTCGTCCTCGCACTTCACATCTGGCCAGCCTTGTATGCCTTGGGCTGCTGCTTTGCGCCTCTAGAACCGGGCATGCGGGATTGTTCGGGCACGTTACGATTCCGCAATGGGGTCTCGACGCCTACAAGACCCACACCCCCGATTACGCCAAGGACGCCGCCGCCGTCGTTCTCTTCCATGAGTTCGTGGAAACTGTCGACGCACAGGGTCGCGCCGTCGAGCGCGAACGCAGAGTCAAGCGTGTCCTCAAGCCTCAGGGTCGTAGCGAAGTGACGTGTGACGTCGTGTACGACGTGGACGAGAAGATCAACTACTTCCGCGTCTGGACCATTGCTGCCGACGAAAAGCAGTACCAGGCCCAGGACACCGACTTTACCGAAGAGGGCGACACCGGCATCCCCATCATGCTCTCCACCCGCAAAGTCCGCATCGCACATCCTCCTGCGGTCGATGTGGGCGCCACCATCATCTGCGAATCAGAAAAACTCCTCGAACCCTATCTCCAGGAAACGGTCTGGCAATTCCAGAGTGGCATCCCCGTCGTCTTCCAGGCTCTCGAAATCGACTTGCCCGCCGGTCGCGCCCATACCCAGTCCTGGCACAACCATCAGCCCGTCCAGCCTCTCGAGGTTGCTCCCAACCACTGGCGCTGGGAGATCAAAGATATGCCCGCCCTCGATCTGCGCGAGGTAAAGTCTCACCCGGAATGGGCAGCCCTCGCTGCCCGCATGTCCGTCCAGTGGGGCGATGCCGCCGTCGAAGGCAAGGACAACCAGTGGCGCGCCATCGGGCAGTGGTCGACCACGCTGGAGGCAAACCGTCCCGACCCCTCGCCGGAGATCATCGCGCAAACTCAGAGTCTCATCGCTGGCGCGCCCGACTTTTACACCAAACTCAGCCGCATCACTGAGTACATCCAGAAGAACATCCGCTACTTCATTGTGGAACGTGGCATCGGCGGCTTGCAGGCCAATTATGCGGCCGACATCTTCCGCAACCGCTACGGTGACTGCAAGGACAAGACCACCCTGCTCATCTCCATGCTCCAGGTCGCCGGCATCCATGCCTTCTACGTGCCCGTGGATCATCGCCGCGGCGTCGTGGACCCCGACTTCCCATCGCTGATGGGCGACCACATGATTACCGCCATTGAGCTGCCCCCCGACATCCAGGACCCGCGCCTGAAGGCCATCGTGAAAGCGAACGACGGCAAGCGTTACCTCATCTTCGATCCCACCGACGAGCGCACCCCGGTCGGCAATCTCCGCTCCGAGTTGCAAGGCAGTTACGGCACCCTCGCCGCCGGACCCTCCAGCCAGGTCATTGCCCTCCCCGTCCTAAGCCCCGATTCCAACGGCACGGAGCAGAAAGGCGCCTTCACGCTTTCGGCCGACGGTACGCTGACCGGCTCAGTCGATACCTCCCACATTGGCCCCGAAGGTGCTTTCTATCGTCGCCTCCTCAAAGAAACCGACGCCAAGGAGCAGCGCGAGATCTGGGAGACTTACGTGGCCGAGACCCTGCCCGGCGTCACCCTCGATGCTTTTCAATTCACCCAGCCCTCCGCTCTCGACAAGCCCCTTGAATTCCACTACAAGGTGACTGCTCACCAGTACGCTCACACTGCGGGTCCGCTCTTCTTGGTGCGTTCACGCGTACTTGGCACATTCACGCGGCCCTTCGACGACAAGCCCCGCACCCTCCCCATCGAACTCGGCGCCACCGGCCGCTGGCGCGACAGCTTCGACATCGCTATTCCCCCCGGCTATGTCGTCGATGAGACCCCCAACCCCGTCGACATCGACCTCGACTTCGCCAGCTATCACTCCACCGTCTCGGCCAAGGGCAACCTCCTCCATTACGAGCGCGAATACGTGGTCCGCCAGGTCGAGATTCCAGCCGCCAAAGCCGCTGACTTTCGCAAGCTTGAGAGCGCCATCCTCTCCGACGAAAAAGGCGCCGCCGTCCTCAAGAAGCAGTAGACGGCCTAAAGATCTGCTTCTGGCTCCTTCCCTCGCGCAAATGCCCCGCGCCACTCCCCCCGCGCGCACCTCCTTCACCCGCCTCAAACCTGCGTGAGCCCCGGATATGCCTGAAAAAACAGACCGGAAGCCATTCCGGCCTGCTCCATGTTGTATTTCCTGGCAACCCTACAGCAAAACCTCCGATTTTGCTTCACTTTGAGTGCAATTTATGGCCTATACTGCGCGTAGAGTGAGGTTTCCACCACGATTGCGGTGCCCTCCTCGCCTTTACTATGGCCACGCAACTTGCCCACAAGCGCGCCTTCGACTCGCCCGCGATCCCCGACCGTCTCTACTTCAAGATTGGAGATGTGGCCCGCATCTGCGAGCTTGAGACCTACGTCCTGCGCTTTTGGGAGACGCAGTTTCCCCAGCTCAAGCCCAACAAAAGCGGAACCGGCCAACGCCTTTACCGCCGTCGCGACGTCGAGCTGGCCTTGCAGATCAAACGCTTGGTCCACGCCGAGGGATACACGCTCGCCGGCGCCCGCCAGGCTCTGGACCATGTTCACCGCCGTCCCGCTGTTCCACAACAAGACCCCCAGCGCGATACTCAGCTCGACTCCCAATCCCGCCTGCCGTTCCTGGCTGCCGGCTCCGGCCAGCGCCCCGTTGCCGCAACCATCGGCCTCGTCCGCGCCGAACTGCGGGAGATTGCCACTCTGCTGGCCTCGCCGGTTCTCCGCCCGCCGCGCCGCCGCTCCCGCCTGGCCGCCATGCCGGCCTCCTCCGGCTCCCTCTTCCCGTCCTAGCGCCTGGAAGAATTTCGGCCTTTCCTCGCACACTGAGCCGGGTAGTGTAATTTCGCTTGAATTTCACAACGGTCTGCCCGCTTTCGAGTTAATTTAGAGTTATGCTTTAGCCACAGCAATCAGGACTCGAGTTGTTGTGTTTCTCCCCTTTTCCAGATCGCAAATTTGCTCGCCCGGTTTGGAGCCTGCTCACCATGAGATGCATTTATTGTGGATCGACGAATTTTCGCTTATCGAGATTGCGAAGCTCGGATCTTTCTCGCTTGCTCATTCTGCAATATCCCGTGCGCTGCCGTTCCTGTTACGAGAGGATCTATGTGGGTATTTCATTGGCTTTGAATCTTCGCCGGACCGGGAAGATTCGCCATCGGGAAGAGCATCCCGCTCGTTGAAGCCAGAGAAGCTCAGTGGACTGGCAAGTGTATATGCGATACCGGTGTCCCCGGCTCGCCGCGACAGGGTCTTTGTCGCTGAGGTAGAAGTAAAAGCCGCCTTGCGCACGGTGGGCAACAACGCGTGAATTGGAGAACCGCTCTATGCGCCGGGTTTTGAGGATGTCTGAATAGCCCAGGACATACCATCATTGCAATGCGGATTTGATGGTCGGCGCTAGACGACGATTTTAGAACTTTTCTGCTCCGGCCCGGAGCTTTTGAGGCCCGAGAGTTCGCTCAAATCTGGAGTCCCTGTTTGGGAGGTACTCTTGCATCTCGCCAGAGGGGGTGCGCGCGCCTCAACGTACGAATGGCCGACAATCCAGGCGCTGCCCATTCCCGCACCCTAAGTGCGTTTTTCAGGACCGATCTGGAATCGGAGGCAATTTCCTGACCTTTAGTCGTTGGCTAAGATGGACACTTAGAATTGTCGAACGAACATTTCCAATCTCTGAGCTCAAGGCTGACAGAGGACTCTTGCCTGATAGTCCCAAGACCTCCCGCATTGAAGACCAGACGGTGTCGGCAGCCGAATCTCTCTTGCCTTTCAGAAAACCCTCTGGCCGCACCGGCCTTTATTTGCTAATCTTGGCACAACATGACCAAACAGTCTGGCGCAGTCAGTGTAGCTTTGCTTCTGCTTTGCTCTCTTCCCTTGCTGGCGCAGAAGAAGGCTCCGCCCAAGGCGATCCGCTTTCAAGGCGCACCACAATACACCCAACAGGAGCTGCTCGCTGCCGCCGGCTTGAAGCCGGACGCGCCTCTCAACTCCCGCGAAGTGAAAGCTCACGCCAAGCAGCTCAGTGATACGGGCCTTTTCAAAGAGGTGAAGTTTACCTCCGACAGCAAGACGGTGCTCTTCACTTTGACGCCTTCCAGCGAGCTTTTCTCCATGCACTTGGAGAATGTGCCTCTTACGCCGGGCAAAGAACTCGACGCCAAGCTTCACGAGCGCTTCCCGCTCTATCGCGGCCGCTTGCCAGCTAGTGGCTCCATGCTCGAAGGAATCCGCCAGACATTCGAAGAGATGCTGGCGGCCAAAAGCGTCAAGGCAACTGTGAAAGCCGCTCTCACCAGCGGCCTGGGCCCGCAAAAGCTCACGGCTATGAACTTCACAGTCGTCTCGCCCGCGGTGAATATCGGCCGCATCCAACTTGTCGGCATCTCGTCCGCTATGCAAGCCAAGGCCAGCCTCCTAGCCAGCGGGCAAACCGGAAACAGCTTCGACACAGAGAACACAGCCATCGGTCTTCAGCACGTTTTCGAAGACCTCTACCAAGACCAAGGTTATGCGGCCGTGCAAGTCGATGTTGCCCAGGTTGATCCTCCCGTCGTCTCGGATCAGTCCGTCGATATTCCCTATACGGTAACGATCAAGGAAGGTGGGATCTACAAGCTCGGAACCATCGACTTTCCAGCCAGCGCGCTGGTCGCGCGCACAGATGTTGAAAAAATCCTGTCCAAATACCCGACCGGTTCTGGACGGCCGCTCGATCTATTTCTCCTGGCCGTCCGCGACGCATACCATGCTAAAGGCTATCTCGATTGCTCCATCGTTTCACACCCTTCCTTTAATGAGGCTACTCACATCGTGAATTACAGCCTTGAAATCGCTCTGGGCTCGCAGTACCGGCTAGCCTCTGTCAAATTCGACGGAGCCCCCGACGTGATGGCCGCCAAACTTAAGCTCGTCTGGAAGACGGCATCCGGCGACGTATTTGACGAAAGCTACGTCTCAAACTTTGCGGCGCTGGCACAAAAGAAAGACAAGCCTCTGATGAAATGGATGCAAACAGTCATCACCACCTACGACGTCAAGGCCGATCCTGCCACGCACGAGGTCAACTGCATCTTCCATTTCGCCAAAGCCGCTCCGAACCCGCGCTAGCTACTTTCCGGCGCAAAAGTCCATTTGAAGATGAATCGAGCGAGGTGTGTTGAATCGACGGGGGCCCAGCTCATCGGTGAATGGACAATTGACTTTGACGAATCCTGGCGAATCGGCGTTGCCAGCCACATCCGCCAAGAAGCGAAGCGCAAGGCCGTCGCCGCATTAGATCACGTCACAATCACGTCACAATTAGGGAATTGGAAGATCAACGACGACGACTGGAAAAGACTAGAACTAAAACAAACTAAAGGGTTTATAATGGTCGGGACGGGCAGATTTAAACTGCCGGAAGCTCGGCTGGAGCCGAGCATACCCCTCGCTACAAAATTGGCGTCATTCGCTGCGGCGAATGACGGGTCGGGGCGCTCGGCGTCGGCAGTTGTGTACGGACGTAGTCAGTGAGCAGAAATGGCGAAATGAAGTTTGATGGTCGGGACGGGCAGATTTGAACTGCCGACCCCTCGCACCCCAAGCGAGTGCTCTACCAGGCTGAGCCACGTCCCGACACAATCGAGCCGGTCCGCCGCGGCGGACCGGCTGTGGGGTCCAAATCAGTTTACACCAGCACGGCCCTGCGCGCTTGGCGCTCGAACAACAACCCGCGCCCTCACGCCCGGCGCGTGTTCCGGTACAACTCTTCCAGCGCGTCGCAAGCCGACCGCACACCGTCCTCAAGCTCCAGCCGGTGTGCCACCTGCGCGGCGCGCCGCGCAAATTTGGGCTCCGCCAGCATCGACTTCAGCTTTCGCGCCACCCTCAGCGGCGTGTAGTTCCCGCGCTGAATCACCCGCGCCACCTTCAGCCGCCGCATCCGCCTGCCGTTGTCCGGCTGGTCGTGCGAGTAAGGCATAATCAGCATCGGCTTGCTCGCCCGCAGGCACTGCGCCGTCGTCCCCACCCCGCCCTGGTGCACCACCAGCTCTGCCCGCTGAAACAGCTTGGAAAAAGGCGCGTATTCGGCCACGCAAATCGTCTCCGGCAGCGTTTGCCGCAGCCGGTTGCGCGGGTCCGTGCCGATCAGCAGCACTGCCCGCACCCCCAGCCGGATCGCCGCCTTGGCTGAGAACTCGTAGAACCGCCCCGCCGCCAGCACCGCCGCCGACCCCAGCGTAAACACCACCGGCGCTGGCCCCGCGGACAGAAACTTCTCCAGCTCCGCTGGCAGCGCCGCGTTCCCCGCATCCGCGTCGTAATAACAAAACCCCGTAATCTTCGTGTTCTCCGGCCAGTCCTTTTGTTCCCGGCCCAGCACTTGCGAAAACAGCGCCAGGACCAGGTATGGCGAGTGCTTGGCGTCGAAGAGCGGATTCTTGCCCTTGGGCAGTCCCAGCTCGCGGCGTAGCGCGTAGATCGGCTCAGGCCACTTGCGGCTCACAAACCGCGCCAGCCGCTTGATCACCCGCCCGAAGCCCGGCACCGCCCTGTCCGCCCGCGCCATCCGTGGGTACGGGGGCAGCACTGGCGGATCAAATGCGGAGAAGAACGAGAGCGGCGCCAGCACATAGCTGGCCCAGGGAATCCCCGTCACCTCGGCCACCAGCGGCCCCGCATAGTTCAGTTCGCCCAGCAGCAGCAAATCGGCCCGCTCCGGCTTGGTCGCCGCATCCAGCAGGTCGTCATAGGTCTGGCGCAGCACTGGAAACAGAAACTCCCGCAGTCCCCGCTCCGTACCCTTCTTCACGTCGTAGATCATCTCCACCATCAGCGTATTGTTGGGGTCGATATCCGGCCGCACCGCGTGGAACTCCAGGCCCAGCGGCCGGACCCTCGACTCGTAGACCGCCGGCAGCGCCATCACCGGCACGTGTCCCCGCCGTTTGAGTTCCAATGCAATGGCGATCAGTGGATTCGTGTCGCCCAAGGTGCCGATATTCGACAGAACAATGCGCAAATTGAAGTCCCCAAAGCCGTTTTCGGCCCGCAACTATGAGGGTAACGCATCGGCGCTGAGACCACCCAGCTTCATAATCATGGATCGGACGTTGCGGTTTCCCGTCAATGACCCTGGCGCCAGTTCGATCACACTCCCCGAAATCGCAATATGATATTCTTGCCGAGTTCGAGATCCCCATGGAGATTCCCATGCCCAACCTTCGTCTTCTCGCCCGCTCCTTCGCAGCCGCGGCTCTCCTCTGCGCCGCTTTTGCCGCTCCTGCCTTTCTCGCCGCGCAGCAGCCCTACCGCATCCTCGACCGCTGGAAGCTCGGCGGCGAAGGCTTTTGGGATTACCTGTTCGCCGACCCCTCCGCCCACCGCCTCTACCTCACCCGCGGCGCTCACGTTGACGTCCTCGACACCCAGACCGGTAAGCTCGTCGGTTCCATCGCCGGCCTCCATGGTACGCACGGCATCGCCCTCGATAACGCCGGCAAGTTCGGCTACATCTCTGACGGCGGCGGCAATGCCGTGGTCGTCTTCGACCGCGCCACCCTGGCCACTGTGACCACCATCCCTGCCGGCCAAAACCCCGACGGCATCGTCTTCGAGCCGTCCACCCAAACCGTCTGGGCCTTCAACGGCCGCAGCCATGATGTCTCCGTCATTAGCGCCGCCAGTCGTACTGTCGTCGCCACCATCCCCCTGCCCGGCAGACCTGAATTCCCCGCCGTCGACGGCAAGGGAACGGTCTTCGACAACATCGAAGACAAGAGCGAAATCGTCCGCCTGGACGCGCACACCAACAAGCTCACCGCCGAATGGCCGCTTACCGGTTGCGACGGACCCAGCGGCCTGGCCTTCGACGTCGCTGGCAGCAGGCTTTTTCCTGTCTGCGGCGGCAAGCATATGGCTGTGGTCGACTCCAACACCGGTAAAGTCCTCGCCAATCCCGCCATCGCCGAAGGCCCTGACGCTGCCGGCTGGGATGCGGCCCACAAGCTCGTCTTCGCCTCCTGCGGCGAAGGAATCCTCTCCGTGATCGATGCCGCTGCTCCCGGCTACCCCACCATCGAGAGCCTGCCCACCCAGCGCGGCGCCCGCACCATGGCCTATGACTCCGCCGCCGACCGCATCTACCTGGTCACAGCCGAATTCGGCCCCCGGCCCGACCCAACCCCCGACAATCCGCGTCCCCGTCCAGCCATCGTCCCTGGCAGTTTCACCGTAATCGTTGTCGGCCGCTAAAAATCAGCCGCGAATCGCTCAATTGCGGGTGCCCCACCTTCGCCTATGCGCTCTTTCTGCGCATAGGTTAAGGTAGGATGCCACTATCTATAGCTTTTTATTGAGTACCCCACTCCCAATTCATGCGATCCTGAAACCGAAATGAAAATCTTTCTCGGCATCTTAGCCCTCCTTCTCGTCGCCGCCTCCCTCTTCGCCGACTACAAATGGCGCCAGTGGATCGCCGCCCGCAAGCGCGACCGCCAATGACCTCCTGGCTTTCCTCGATTCCTTTGCTTAGAATCCTTGCCGCGCAAGCGGCGTTTGGCCCCACCGCGGGTGGTTACAATTACTCATAGGGAGCCGTCCAACCGCTATGCATCGTTTCTTTCGCCTTGCCCATCCCGTCCTCGCTCGCTCTAACCGCACCGGCCTGTTGCTGGCCCTCGCCGCCGCCGCGCTTTTCATGGCGACAGCCGCCCGTGCCTACGCCCAGTTCGGCGCCCCATCGCCCGGAACCCAGGTCCACGACCCCTCCGCGCTCCGCCCGCCCGCCGGAGCCCGCGTAGCCATCGTCGAATTTGAAGACATGGAGTGCCCCGACTGCGCCCGCGCCAACCCCCTTCTCAAAGAGGCCGCGGCCACCTACAAAATTCCCTGGGTGCGCCACGACTTCCCGCTGCCCATGCACAACTGGAGTTTCAACGCCGCCGTCAATGCCCGCTGGTTCGACATCAAAAGCAAGGCTCTCGGCGACGAGTACCGTGACCAGGTCTTCGCCAACCAGATATCTATCGTCAGTCCCGACTCGCTCAGCCAATTCACTCAAAAATTCGCGCAGAGCCACGGCATCGCCCTGCCCTTCGCCATCGACCCGCTGGGCAAGCTGGCCGCCGAAGTCAAAGCCGACTACGCCCTCGGCCAGCGCATCGGCATCGAGCACACCCCCACCATCTGGGTCGTCACCGCCAACTCCAAGGGCGCTCCCTTCATTGAAGTCGTCGACCGCAGCAAGCTCTACCAGCTTATCGACCAGGCTCTCGAAGACACCAAGCCAAGCCCCCCGCGCGCCAGGTAACCCGCGGGAACGACCCACTAGGCCCTGCAATACAAAACGGCGCATCCCGCTCAGGATGCGCCGTTCCCATTGGACATGAAGCATCGATACAGTAGAGGCCGTATGCCAAGGTTCACTGTCGGCGTAGACGATCAATTCAATGACACGCTGACTACGGCCTGACCACCGGCGGCAGGAATCGATTCAGCCACCATAGGGCATTGGTGGAACTTTTCCCAGCAATCGCGAGTACACGGTCAGCGCGCCACGGTGATGCGCGGTGTGCTCGACCATGGACCATACGATATCGCCGATCGGCTGGCCCCCCATGATCGGACCGGGTGGCAGCGGTTGGGCGAGTTCATCCGCGCTGCGCGAACGGACGAATTCGATCGCGTCAGCGAAGGCCTTCTCGAGCCGTTGGCGGGCAACGGAGAGCGAGGTCACCTGGGCAACACCCCTGGCGTGCTTCTCGAAGTCCAGATCGAAGCCTTCAGGCCGCGAGGCGCCTTCGATAAACCAGTCGATCGTCTGTGCCGTGTGCGCGACCTGCTGCGCCACGGTCATCATTCCGTCCCGCGGACGAAAGCCGGAGTCGGCCTCATCGAGAACCCCGGTCGAGCGTTCAAAGAATTCCTTGCTTGCGAGCAACTGATTGGCAAAGTCGGTAGATTGCGTTTTTTGGCTCATGGGGCGGAATTGTAGCATTTACAAACAATGCCGATCAAGATTTCAACCGCCCCGGTCGAGCGCCTATATTCTGTCGCAAGGGCGGGGAACCAATGCGGCAAATTCGCCGCCGGCACGCCGACTACGGCCGGTCGTAGAACCGGAAGAACAGCGATGGCTTGGAAACGGGCTCGGCTCGCGCCACCAGTCCGGCTACCTGCGTGTCGCTCAACGGCGTGAACTCCCGCGCCAGTTGCACGTTCTCTTCGAGCTGCGCAATCGTGTCGCAGCCGATGATGACCGTGCTCACCGGGCGCGACAGCGTGTAGTACATCGCCTCGCGCATGTTGATCGTGCCCGGCGTGGTGGCCTGCACTGACATTCCCTCCCAGGAGTGCTTCTGTTGCTCTATGGGCGGCGGCGTCCACGTGGAAAGAAGCCGCCCGCGCGCAGGCACCTTCATGCCGATGATGCCCATTTGCTTTTCGACCGCCAGCGGCAACAGCTCCTGGTTGAAGCTGAAGTGATGCGGATCGGCCGCGTTCATGGCCATCAGAACGGTGTCGAAGGGATGGCGCTTGATGCATTCGATCAGCGCATCGGGCCGGTAGTGCCCGGTGATGCCCAGAAAGCGCACCACCTTCTGCTGCTGCATCTCCAGCAGTACTTCCATCGCGCCGCCCTTGGCAAAGACCTCGTTCACATCGGTCATGGTGCCGATGTCGTGCAACTGCCACAGGTCCACGTGGTCGGTCTGGAGTAGTTGCAGTGACTTCTCGATCATGCGCAGCGAGCCTTCGCGTGTCCGCTCCTTGGTCTTGGTGGCCAGGAAGGCTTCGTTGCGCCGGCGCGCCATCACCTTGCCCACGTACTGTTCGCTCCAGCGCTCCGGCCCGCCGTAGATCGACGACGTGTCGATGTAGTTCACGCCCAGGTCCAAAGCCCGATTGATAATCGGCACGGCTGCGTCGAAGTTGTTCGGCCGCTCCAGTGCTGCCTGCCCGCCCAGCGAGAAGATGCCCACGCGGTAGCCGGTTTTGCCCAGGTTGCGCGTCGGCATGGCCGTCGGGGTTACGGGGTTTGACGGAAGGCCGGGGAGGGCCTTCGGCGTCTCGGCCAGCGCCGATGGCGCCAGCAATGCGGCGGTTACCGCTCCGCCAGCCTTCAGAAATTCGCGGCGTCCCTGTTTCCGCGCCGCAACCGGTTGATTGTCGCTCATAAAGACCTCCTCGCCGTTCTGCTTGCCTCGTGAGCACTCATCATAGTACAGGCCGGTTCGTATAGAAAAGACATGAGGAGAGGGGCGCCCGGCTTCATGACCGGAACTTGCGCAACGCTTCCCCAAGTCCGTTCTCGTATGCATCGATGAGCTTGTCCCAGGACGCACTCGCATCTGCATCGATTTGTTTGCGCCGCGCATCCGCATCGAACCACGCAATCGTTCTCTGAATCCCTTGCGCAAACGGAACTTTGGCGCGGTAGCCGGGGACAAAGCGCTTGATCTTGCTGTTATCGAAGACCACGCTCGCCGCTTTATCCCCGGTCAAGCTGCCGAGTTCATCCGGCAGGCAGGCGCACACAAAGTCCGACGGGATGTGAACGATCCGCGCTTCAACGCCCGCGGCTTGCCCCGTGATGCGATAGAACTGATCCCAGGTCATCACCTCGTCGTTGGTGATGTGGAAGGCGTGGCCGATGGCTTGCTGATGTCCCAGCAAGCCCACCAGTCCCTGGGCAAAATCGCTGTTATGCGTAATCACCCACAGCGAGGAACCATCTCCCGGCACTATCACCTTCTTGCCTCGACGCATCCGGTCCACCGCCGTCCAGGACTTCTGCCAACTATTCACCGCCAGCGGAATTTGCGTATCGCCGTAGGTCAGGGACGGACGCACAATCGTAATCGGAAAACCCTCTTCGCGATAGGCCTTCATTAACCGCTCCTCGCAGGCGATCTTATCGCGCGAGTACTGCCAATAGGGATTAGCCAGCGGTGTTGATTCCGTAATCAGATAGTGCCCAACCGGTTTTTGATACGCGCTGGCCGAACTGATGAAGATAAACTGCCTGGTGCGGGCGCGAAACAAGCGGATGTCCCGTTCCACATCGGCAGGCGTGAAAGCGACCCAGTCCACCACCGAGTCGAAGCACTGGTTGCCGAGCGCCTGCGCCACTGCCGCCTCGTCGGTGACATCTGCCCTGATTGTGCTGACATTCTTAGGAAGATCGGCTGCCCGTTGTTCCCGCCTCAGCAGCGTCAATTCAATCTCCCGCTCCGCAGCCAATCTCGTTGAAGCCAGGCTGATATTTCCCGTGCCTCCAATGAAAAGAACCTTCATGTCCCCTCCGTAGACCATAATGTATCAGGAAAGATGGGGCCTCCTGAGCGGCTCCATCTGCAATCCTGAATCGGGCCCATGACATTGCGCGATCGGTGAAAATGGTCCGGCGCCTTGCGCGCGCTTCCCTGGGCTGGGTATCTTTGTGAAGCAGCTTGAGCAATTTCCGGAAAGACAATCATGGACGTTCTGAAACGGCTTTTCGAGCAGCATTACCGGTTGCCGGCTGAAGACGCGCAGCCGCTTCAGGGCCAGTTCGGCGGCTCGGGGCGCGCTATTGTTCGGCTGACCGGCGGAGGATTCAGCGCCATCGGCATTGTCTATTCCGTGCGTGAGGAGAATTTCGCTTTCCTTGAGTTCTCCAGGCACTTTCGCCGCCACGGATTGCCGGTGCCGGAGATTTATGCGGAGGATTTGAGCCAGGGCGCCTATCTTGAAGAAGACCTGGGTGACACGACGCTCTTTGAGTTTCTTGGGCTGCATCGCGCCGGCGAGGCCGTCGCTCCGCGGGCCATTGAAGCGTATCGCAAAGTGGTGGCTGTGTTGCCGCGTTTTCAGGTCGATGCCGGCCGTGATTTGAATTACAAAGTCTGCTATCCGCGATCGAGCTTCGATCGCCAGTCCATCGCCTGGGATCTGAATTATTTCAAGTATTATTTTCTGCGGCTGGCCGGCGTACCCTTCAACGAACAGGCGCTGGAGCTTGATTTCAGCCGCCTTACGAAGTTTCTGCTGGGCGCCAACCACGATTATTTTCTCTATCGGGATTTCCAATCCCGCAATGTCATGTTACGCGGCGGGCAGCCCTTTTTTCTGGACTATCAGGGCGGACGCAAAGGCGCGCTGCAATACGACATCGCGTCTCTGCTCTACGATGGCAAGGCCGATCTGCCGCCCCGGTTGCGCCAGGAGTTGCTCGACCACTATCTCGATTGCCTGGGCGGTTACATCGACTTCAAGCCCGCAGCCTTCATGGAGCACTATTACGCCTACGTTTACGTCCGCATCCTGCAGGCGCTGGGGACCTATGGCTTCCGGGGGTATTATGAGCGCAAGGCGCATTTCTTGCAGAGCGTGCCCTACGCGCTGAAGAACCTGCGCTGGCTCGCCTCAAACGTCAAACTGCCTATCGCCCTGCCGGTGCTGATGGACGCCCTTAAAGCCATGGCGGCATCGGAGGAATTGCAGGGGCTGGCTTCACTCGCCATGGAAAAATCGGGCCCCGACTCCCATCCGCGTCAGACTTCAGATTCCGATTCCATCGCGTATCAGGGCGCGACTTCAGTCGTGCCACAAATGCAACAAGAAGCACGTGGGGCATTAGCCCCGGAGGAACGCATTTCGCCAATTTCTCCTGAGATCATAAGTCTTCCCGCAGCTCCTGCACCCGCGGAGACATTGACGGTGCGGATTTTCAGCTTCTCCTTCCATTGCGACCTGCCCGCCGATGAGGCCGGGCATGGCGGCGGGTTTGTCTTCGATGCCCGCAGTCTGCCGAATCCCGGGCGTGAAGAACAATTCCGCGCGTTGACCGGCAAGGACGCGGCGGTAATCGACTATTTGAATCGGGAGGCAAGCGTACGCCAGTTTCTTGCCGGTGTTCTTGCGCTTGTGGATGCAAGCGTGAGCAGCTATCAACGCCGCGGTTTTAAAAACCTCATGGTGTCGTTCGGCTGCACCGGAGGCCAGCACCGCTCCGTCTATCTGGCCGAGGAGTTGGCCAGGCACTTGCGCGCCAACGGAGTGGAAGTGGTCGTCCGGCATATCGAGCTGGAAAAGACGGAACTGGACAAGATGGAACCGGAGAAGATGAGCCGATGAAGGCGATGATTCTGGCCGCCGGCCTGGGCACGCGCCTCCGGCCGCTCACCAATGACCGCCCCAAGGCGCTGGTGACAATTGCCGGCCGCACGCTGCTGGAGATTGCGCTCCTGCGTCTGCGCTCCTTTGGCGTGAGCGAAGCGATTGTCAACGCGCATCACTACGCGGAGATGATCGTCGACTACCTGAAGGCCAACGGCAACTTCGGAATGCGCATTGAAGTCTCTCGCGAGGAGGAGTTGCTTGACACCGGCGGCGGCTTGAAGCAGGCCGCGCATTTCTTTCTTGGGGCCGGCGGGAGTTTGCAAGAACCCTCTATTCTGCATAACGTCGATGTCCTCAGCGCCATCGATCTCGGGCGCATGATGCGGTTCCACACGGAACAGGGTGCGCTGGCCACCCTGGCGGTTCAAGACCGTGAGAGTTCGCGGCATCTGCTCTTCGACGAGCAGGGCCGGCTCTGCGGCCGTCGAGCCGGGCGCGCCCCGGAGGCTGAAGAGGTTCAGATTGAATCGGTGCGGCCGGCCACAGAGTTGCAGGCGTTAGCCTTTTGCGGCATCCACGTAATCTCTCCCCAAATCTTCGCAAAGATGGATGAAGTAGGCGCGTTTTCCGTCATTTCCGCCTATCTGCGTCTCGCGGCCCAGGGAGAAAAGATCATCGCCTTTCGCGCGGATGAATGCTACTGGCGCGATCTCGGCCGGCCGGAGAGCATCCTCCAAGCCGAGCGGGATATGTTGGATGGAAAGTACTCCGTAACTTGACGTGGCGGCGCCGGTCCATCCCAGCGCCCAAAGTCGGGACCTCGGGCGCCCGGCGATTTCGCTTGCAATCTATACACTGTTGGTATACAGTATACAGTAATGGCTCAGAAGCTCAAAATCGATTTGTCGTCCAGCACGCCGGTTACGACGCAGATTGTTGACAACCTGCGGGTCCTGCTCGTCGGAGGACAGCTCCGTTCCGGTACGGCGCTTCCTTCAGTACGGCGCCTGGCGATGGAATTGGGTATCCATTTCAACACTGTTGCGGATGCGTATCGGTTGCTGGCTTCCGAAGGCTGGCTCGATCTCAAGCACGGAAGAAGCGCGCGGGTCATTGATCGCGATTTGCCCAGACCCACCCGGAACGCAATCCGGAGCTGGAAATCGCGTTTGAAGCAGCTTGCGGCCCAGATGCTGGCCGCAGGTATACCAAACTCCGAAGTCGCGAACGAACTTCGCAATATCGCAAAGGAGCTGACCAATGATTCTTAGAGTCCTCTCGTTGATACCGTTTCTTATGGCTGCGACAGTGCTTCTGTTTGCTCCTGTGCTCAGTCCGCGGCGCATCTTCTTCGCGGTTCGGGTGCAGCCGGATTTCCGCTCAACGGAACCCGCGAGGCGCGCTCTCAGGCAATATCAGTTGGCGGTGGCGGCGATTGCCCTGATCGGCCTACTCTGGACGTTCGCGCGACCGGAGAATCCCAGTGCCGGACTGATTCCTCAGGTTCTGCTCTTCGTCGGCGCGATCATATTCTGGCTGCGAAACTATCGCGCCCTGGTCAAATACCAAATGAATCCGCCGACCGTAGCCGGCGTGGAGCTGACAACAGAACCCGACCGGCTGCCCCGGTTCTTCTGGGTGTCCATGATCCCACCGGTCATTCTCGCTGGGACGGCGCTGTACCTTTATTTGCATTGGTCAAGCATTCCTGCCCAATATCCGATTCACTGGGGACCGGGCGGTCAGCCGAACGGCTGGGCGACTCGATCGCTGCGGGGAGTTTACGGCCCGTTGTTGTTTGCCGCACTGTGGATGGCCTGGCTCATTGGGATGGCATTTGCTATCTGGTATGGCGCACGCCGATCGCCACTGCGGACAGCCGTGGCGAAGATCATGATCGCGGTGGAATTCTTATTCGGCATCATCTGGCCCGTGGTCTCCCTCCTGCCGCTGTACCGGCCAAACGCTGCTCTTCTCGTCATGGTTATTCTCGGCGGCGTTGCCGGCTTGATTGTCTATTCGCTTGTGACCTTCCGCAGAGCGGCATCTGTGGCGGGAGAGGAGGTCATTCCGGCCGCGTCTGCTGGATCGTCCTTTTTCGACCGGCAGAATCCTGCAATTCTCCTTCCCCGTGCGGACGGCCTCGGCTATTGTCCTAATCTTGCTCACCCAGTTGCCTGGCTGTTGCTCCTTTATCCTTTTGCGATTGTCATCATTGCGATGATATTCATTTTTTGAGCGTGCTATCTTCCAGTTTTATGCGATGTTGCCGGATGTTTTTGTCTGATCCGAGCGCAATTGACTTGGGATATGGGCCGCTCGCTTGATTCCCAACAGCCAAGCAGGCCGGATAAGATGGAGGGACTACAACCTCCGAGGCCCTGAATGCCATCTCGTCTCTTGTCGCTGATTGCACTGCTGTGCCTGTCGTCCGCCCTTCACGCCCAATCGGAGGCCCACGCCCGCTACCAGATCTCCGCCGGCTATGATTTCCTCTCCAACTCCTTCAATGGAGTGCCCGGATCCCGCCAGCCGCTGAACGGATGGGATGCCGCCGTGGCCGTCCCGTTCTGGCACAGTTTGCGTTTCAAGGCCGACGTCTCCGCATATAGAGGAACCAACCTGGGCGCGAAGCAAGACGCCTTCTTCATCATGGCAGGCTGGCAGTACAACTGGCGTTTCAGAAGAGAATCCTTTTTTGTGGAGGGATTGGCGGGAGACGGCGGCCTGAACAGGTATTGGGGGCCAAACCAGACAACCGGCGAAACCGCCTCGTTTGCAACCTTCGTCGGCGGCGGCCTGGATACGCCTCTCGCGCGGCACATCGCTTTCCGCGTAGAGGGCGGCTATCAGTACTCCTATTTCTGCCTCGTCAGCTCCAAACAAACCGGGCTTGTCCCATACCGGATACCCGGCTTGCCCACCAATTTCGGCCGCATCTCCAGCGGATTGGTCTGGAAGTTCTAGGGCCTGGAAATTCAGCGCGCCTTCCCAGGTCCGAAGATCCGGCCCCGGGACACCCGGAATGTCTCTACGAATAATGGTCCGTACAATGAACATACGAAGGCCGCCCTTGCGGGCGGCCTTTGGGTATTTACGCCGAAGGCGCGGTTGCCTGGACGGCTAGTCCCCGGCAACCAGTTCGGCTTCCTTCTGCTCGACCAGCTTTGCCGGGGCGATGGAGTCCAGGCGAACCAGGCCCTCGACCGGCTTTTCGCCCAGCACGTGCTCGCGGTAGAGCTTGGCCATGCGGGCGTTCTCGGCTTCCGCCTTCATCTTCTCCTCGCGGGCGCGCAGCTTCTCTTCGCGGGCGTTCTTGGCGATGCCCAGATCGTCCAGCGCGTGGTTGGCCTCGGCGTTCACATGCTCCATGTTCAGCGCCAGCTTGTGGCCCACCTCGGTCATGCCCACCTTCTTACCCCCGGCGAAGATTTCATGCCGGCCGTGCTCCTCGTACCACTTGGTCAGGGTGGCCGTCATGTGCATCTTCTCGATGATGTTGCGCCAGCCCACGCCCGTGTTGTACGCGCAGAAGCTGATCTCGCCTTCCTGCGTGGCGTAGGGAATGATGCACTGCTCGGTGCGCCGGAAGTCGTAGTTGAACAGGTCCTGGAACCACATGCCGGCGATGAACAGGAAGTTCCAGCGATCCTTGCGGCGCTTCTCGATGTCCTCGAGCGTGCGGTCGCCCTTCACGCTGCCGTAGTTCTTTCCGGTGGCGTTGAAGGTCTTGTCCATCTTCTTCAGCATGTCGGTGATCTTGAAGTGCGTGGGCGCCTGGAAGGGATCGTAGTTGCGCAGCAGCGACAGGCCGAAGCCGATCACCGAAAGCCACTTGCCGCGAGCCGCGTCGTTGATCTTGGCCAGGTCCTTGGCCACGATGTTCATGTTCAGGAAGGCTGTCACCGGCGCGGCTTCCTTGGTCTCCTTGTCGATCATCATGGCCATGCCGATGCCGCAGTTGGGATGGCAGCCGCAGCTCAGCTGGCCCCACTCGGCCTGCGGCCCATGAATCAGGTCGGCCCAGTCGGAGAAGGTGCTCATAAAGCTGATGGGGAACCAGTCGCGCTCCGGCTCGCCGAAGCCCACCTGGTTCTTGATGTCGTGGGCCATGTGGCTTAGGGTGTAGCGCTGCGCAATGCGGCGTTCGTCGCTGATGTCCTCGTCGCGGCCGGTAAAGCTCACCGGCTGGAAGCTCAGGAAGCTGATCGTCTTGGGATTGTCGAGGGCGAACTGAATGATGCGGCCCACCTGCTCGTTGTTGATGCCGTTGATGATCGTCGTCACCGGCACAATCTCCACGCCGGCTTCGTGCAGGTTGTTGATAGCCTGCAGCTTCACGTCGAAGAGGTTGCCCACCTTGCGGTGCGAGTTGGCGGCGTTGCCGATGCCGTCGAACTGCAGATAGACGTAGCGCAGCCCGGCTTCGGCGGCGGCGCGGCACAGCTCCTTGCTCTTGGCGAACTCAATCCCGTTGGAAGCCGCCTGCACCGAGTTGTAGCCCACCTTGCGGCAGTAGGCCACCGCGTCCAGAAAGTATGGCGACAGCGTCGGCTCGCCGCCCGAAAACTGCACGCTCATCTGCCGCTTCGGCTTCAGGGTGATGGCGTTGTCCAGCATGGTCTTGATCTCGTCCCACGTCAGCTCATGCACGAAGCCCACCTGATTGGCGTCCATGAAGCACGGATCGCACATCATGTTGCAGCGGTTGGTCAGGTCGATGGTCAGCACCGCGCCGCGTCCATGAGTGACCGTAGACGTGCCGTGGTTGTGCAGCCGCTTGTCGTTGTGCGCCCTCACGTCGCGCCCTGGAAAGCTCTCTTCCAGATGCTTGAAGAAGGCCGGGTCCATCGACATCACGTCCTCAAAATGCCCATGCTTGGGGCAGTCCTTCACCATCAGGATCTTGCCGTCGCGCTCGATGATCTGCGCCTTGATCTCGCCCACCTTCTCGTTCAGCAGCACTTCGTACGGCAGCTTGCCGTCCAGAATCTGCTTGCGAATCTCGGGCACGCACTTGGGACACAGTGAGTCTGTGGCGCGCGGCCAGCCCAGCGGCGGCTTTTCCTTCTGCCAGCTCTTCTGCAGCGGCTTGTCGCTCCACTTGGGCGTAAAGGACGGGTTCGGGCTGATGCGGTTCAGCCGCTCATAAACCACCCACGCGCCCCTGGCCGCGTAAACGGCGGCTTTCTCGGCGTACTTGATCGCTTTGGACATGGTGTTGCGGTCTCCTCGAAGAAATTGGCTGCCTTCGTCTGACCACCCCGGCGGCTACGGCCTGTCGCTGCCACATCAAGAAGCAGGAACCACTTCTTGTGGGACCCAGTCGCTGGGGACCCCGGCGGTCTCTGGCCCGGCTCAGACTCTTCGGTTCCCGGCGGGAATCCGGAGCCTGAAAATGCATTGCCAGACTAATCGCCGCCCCCGGTCAACCCAAACCCGGAGCAGCGAACGGCGGAATCTCCCCCTGAGTGGTCAATATTGCACACCGAACGGCGTCATCCCAAAGCTGCATCCGGGGCTGCGTTGGAGCCGGGTGCACCCTCCAAAGGGGCCACTTCAAGGCAGCATTCCTCCTGAACAGCCCTTGATCCCCCGGAACAACGCGAGGTCTCGGAAAAACCTTGCCACAAGCCGACTTGCCGGGACGAATCCGAGGTTCGCTCGCTATAATATTGATCCTGCAATATTTCCGAGATTTAGGTGGTGCATAGTGCCAATCACGCAAGCTCAGATTCAGGCTGCAAAGACCATACAGGATTCAGCCGCTCACGATACCGCGCTGCAGGTGCGCTTGGTGGCTGGTCCAGGGACCGGGAAGTCGTTCTGCATCGAGGAGCGAGTTTGTTGGCTTCTTAGCAGTGGGATTGCGCCGAGCCGCCTTGCGGTGGTTTCCTTCACTAGGGCGTCTGCATCCGACTTGCGCCAGCGCATTCAATCATATTGTGCGCAGCAGAATCAAAATGGGGGGACCGACGTTCGAGTGAGCACTCTTCATTCGCTGGCACTGCGATTGTTGCGGGCTGCTGGGCTGCTTCTATATCCGGCAAATCCGCTTGTCTTAGACGACCTTGAACTAGAACAGATCTTTGACGCGGAATTCAGACTGGGACGGGGTATCGGAAAGCGCAGAAGCGAGCAGATCAGACGA
>Ga0209039_10000376_pt1 | contig 43629 bp, 34 predicted proteins | sample BogFormECP12_OM1_FD_188238 | JGI IMG/M metagenome (GOLD analysis project Ga0209039, IMG submission 188238) | Bog forest soil microbial communities from Calvert Island, British Columbia, Canada - ECP12_OM1 (SPAdes) (version 2) | ecosystem: Environmental > Aquatic > Freshwater > Wetlands > Bog ...
GCCGTCAGCCCGGCCGCAACGTCGGGCTGGCAACAGAAAGGCACATGGACGGTCCCGGTAACGGTGCAGGCGGTTTCCGTTACGCCGGCCTCGGGCAGCAGCATCACTCAAACGTTCAGCCTGCAGTTTTCCGACACCGCCGGCGCTACCGACCTGACTTCCGTTTCGGCACTGGTCAATTCCACGCTCAGCGCCATCGGCGGCTGCGAAGTGGACTACGCCCGCGCGCAAAACAGCTTGTCGTTGCTCACCGACTCCGGCGGCCAGCCCTCTGGCACACTCACGCCCGGCAGCGGCACCGCGCAGAACAGCCAGTGCATCTTGAACGGCGCCGGCTCCAGCGTCTCCACTTCCGGCAACACGCTGACGCTCAACCTCGCGCTCACCTTTCAGGCAGCCTTCGGCGGCGCCAAGAATGTCTATATGGAAGCCCTGAGCTCCTCCGGAACAGCGCCCTGGCGAGAGATGGGCGTCTGGACAGTCCCGGCCACCGTTCAGTCCGTCTCCGTGACCCCCAACTCCGGCGCCGGCTCGACTCAAACCTTCAGCTTGCAATTCACCGATAGCGCGGGCGCCTCAGACCTGAGATCGGCTTCGATTGTGTTCAACTTCTCGCTTAGTGCCATCGGTGGCTGCGAAGTAGATTACAACCGGGCGATAAACACCTTGTCGCTGCTCACCGATTCAGGCGGCCAACCTTCCGGCACCCTCACGCCCGGCAGCGGAAGCCAGCAGAACAGCCAGTGCCTGGTCAATGGTGCCGGATCGAGCGTGGCGATTTCGGGAAACACCCTGACCTGGAACCTGTCGATCACCTTCTTCACGGCGTTTGCCGGTGCGAAGAACATCTATACGGAGGCCATCAGTCCGGCCGGGACGGCGCCCTGGCAGAAGATGGGCGTCTGGTCATCCAACTAAGGCGCCGCCACGCTAGAATGAATCCGCACCGGGGTGCCAGCCCGGCTATAGAACCAACAGGCGTGCCCTCCTGGTCTAGCATGAAGCATCGAATTGTGTCGCGCCATCGCGCCCAGTCTTCCCAGGCCAATAATCCCTAGCTTCGCGTTTTTTATCCCTGGCGTGCAATCGGCATGCGCCATCCCATGCCGAAGGCCCGCGAGGTCACTTTGAGCACAGGCGCCGCCTGCTTGCGCTTGAATTCGGCCGCCCGCACAAGTTGCAGCACCCGGCGCACCGTAGCCTCGTCGAATCCCTGCGCGACGATCTCTTCCGCCGACCGGAATTGCTCCACGTGCAACTCCAGAATCTGATCCAGCAGTTCATACGGGGGCAAGCTGTCCCGATCCGTTTGCCCCGGCCGCAGCTCTGCCGATGGCGCTTTGGTCAAAATCGTCTCCGGAATGTCCGGCTTCCTTCGGTTGCGCCACCGCGAAACCCGGTAGACCATCATCTTCGGCAAATCCCCGATCACCGCCAGCCCGCCGTTCATATCGCCATATAGCGTGCAGTAGCCCACCGCCATTTCCGATTTGTTTCCCGTCGTCAACAGTAATGAGCCGAACTTGTTGGAGAGCGCCATCAACAGGCTACCCCGAATGCGCGACTGGATGTTCTCTTCCGTGACATCGGCCTTCAGGCCGCGGAATGTGTCCTTGAGCACCACGTCGTAACTTTCCATAATGCCGCCGATGCCGAGCTCCACTGTCCGGATTCCCAGGTTACGCGCCAGTTCCACCGAGTCTTCCACGCTCCCCGCGCTCGAATACCCCGACGGCATCATCGCCCCAAGCACGTTTTCCGGGCCCATCGCGTCGGCCGCAATCGCCGCCGTCAGCGCCGAATCGATGCCTCCGGACAGGCCCAGCAGCACCTTGCCGAAGCCCGTCTTGCGCGCATAATCGCGCACCCCCAGCACCAGTGCGTTCCAAATTTCCGCTTCCGGCGTGAAGTCCTCAGCGGCGATCGTGCCGGTCGAACTCTCCAGGTCCACCACTATCACGTCTTCGCGGAATCCGCGGGCTCGCGCGAACAGCCGTCCTTGCGCGTCGAACGCCGCGCTATGGCCGTCGAAGATCAACTCGTCGTTACCGCCCACCTGGTTTACGATCGCCAGCGGCACGCCATACTTCCGCGCCATGTGGCCGAGCATCTCCTCGCGCAGTTGCTCCTTCCCCACGCTGAAAGGCGAAGCGGAAAGGTTGATGATCGCCTGCGCTCCGGCTTGCGCCAGGTCTTCCACCGGGTCGTCATGATAGCGGCGCCGCGCCCAGAAATCGCGATCGTTCCACACGTCTTCGCAAATGCTGATGCCCAGGCGCCATCCGTCCAGCTCCAGAATCTGCGGTCCCGGAGCAGCCGGCTCGAAATACCGGTCTTCGTCGAAAACGTCGTAAGTCGGCAGCAGCATTTTGTGGAATGCCACGCCCGGCGCGCCGTCTCGCAGCAGCACCGCGCTGTTGAACAGCGGCCGGCCCATCTCCGACGGGTTGGGCGTCGCTACCCCCACCAGCAGCGGCTTCGCGTCACGCAATTCCTCCGCCATGGCCGTCAGCTTCATCGAGGCACGCCGCACGAAACCTTCGCTCATCAGCAGGTCGCGAGGCAAATATCCCATCAGCGCCAGCTCCGACGTCACCATCAGGTTGGCACCCTTCGCTTGCGCCTCGCGCGCGGCGCGCAGAATCAGCTTGGAGTTTCCTTCCAGGTCTCCTGCCGTAGGGTTGATCTGAAGAAGCGCTATGCGCACCGTGTATTCCCGACTGAAAGATGGACCGCGCCAATCGAAAACAAGGCTTTGCAGCCAGTGTAGCAACATGGAACGCGCGATGGGCTGTTATCACGTTAGTCGCATCGAACCTTGAGCAGTTTGTTACACTTACATAGATTCATGAAGCTGTCGGTCCTCATGCCGGTGTACAACGAACGTACCGTGGTGGAGCGGTGCATTTCGCTCGTAGTCACCGCGCCCCTGCCCGAAAATATGGACCGCGAGCTGGTGATCGTGGACGATTGCTCGACCGACGGAACCTGGGAAATTCTCCAGCGCCTCTCGACCGGCTTCCCCCAAATCTGCCTCTTCCGCCATGAACGCAACAGCGGCAAGGGCGCCGCGGTTCGCACCGCTATCCAGAAAGCCACCGGCGATTTTTCGCTCATTCAGGACGCCGACCTGGAATACGATCCCTCCGAGTACCAGCGCCTGCTCAAGCCTCTTCTCGATGGCCACGCCGACGCCGTCTTCGGCTCGCGCTATATGGCCGGCGAGCAGACCCGCGTCCTGCCTTTCTGGCACTCCATGATCAACAAGAGCCTCACCCTGGTTTCCAACATGTTCTGTAACCTCAACCTCACCGACATGGAAACCTGTTACAAGGTCTTTCGCACCGACTTGCTCAAGAGCATCCCCATCCGCTCCGACCGTTTCGGCTTCGAGCCCGAAATCGTCATGAAGAGCGCCAAACGCAAATTCCGCATTTACGAAGTACCCATCAGTTACCACGGCCGCACTTACGAAGAAGGCAAGAAAATCGGCTGGATAGACGGCCTCAAAGCCCTGGGCGTCATCCTCAAATTCTGGTTGATCGACGACCTCTACGCCGCCCCCTACGGCCGCGGCGTGCTCAACAACCTTACCGGAACCCCGCAGTACCTGAGTTGGCTCGCCCGCAAACTCCGACCGCATGTGGGCGACGCCGTCCTCGAAGTGGGTGCCGGCATCGGCAACATTTCCGGGCGCCTCATGGCCCGCCGGGTCCTCTACGTCGCCGCCGAAAGGGACCCGCTCCACCTGCATGCTCTGCGCAATCGCTTCCTGCGCACGCCCAACGTGCTGGTCCAGCGCATCGATCCGGAAGTCCCGCAGGACCTCGCCGGCCTCGAACACTGCTTCGACACGGTGCTCTGTCTCAACCTGCTCGAGTATCTCGATGCGCCTGAAAATGTCGTGCGTTCCCTCTCCACCACCCTGAAGCCCGGCGGCGTCCTCATCGTGTTGGTGCCCCGCGGCCCCAGACTCTTCGGCACCCTCGATCAAAGCCTCGGCCACAAGCGCCGCTACGCCGTCGCCGACGCCCGCCGCCTAGTGGAATCCCAAGGCTTCGTGGTGGATAAACTATTCGGCTTCAACAAAGCCGGCACGCCGCCCTGGTTCGCCTACAGCAAGCTGCTGGGCTCCCGGACCATTAATAAGCCCGTGCTCAAAATCTTCGATAAGACCGTCTGGTTGTGGCGTCGCCTGGATTCGCTCATGCCCTGGCCCGCGCTCACGCTGATCGTGGTCGCGCGCAAACCAGCCGCGCCCGCGCCCGCCGCCGGCGCGCTCCAATCCGGCGAAGGCGCCCGCCAAGTGTACTCCCCCAATGCCAGATGATTCCCAAGCCGAGCCGCTCCGTGGCCTCTTGGCCGCCTTCCCCGCCCAGCGCATCCTGGTGGTGGGTGACCTGATGCTCGACGAATTCCTCTGGGGCAAGGTCTCGCGCATCTCGCCTGAAGCGCCCGTCCCGGTGGTCAACGTCACCGGCGAATCTTATTACCCCGGCGGCGCGGCCAACGTCGCGCGCAACGTTCGTGAGTTCTCGAGCCATGTCTCCGTCATGGGCATCGCCGGCGCCGACCCCTCCGGCCGCTGCCTGCTCGATCTGCTCCAGGCAGCCGGCATCGATACGTCCGCCGTCCAACAGGACCCCGCTTTCTCCACCATCGTCAAGACCCGCATCATCGCCCGCAACCAGCAGGTGGTGCGCGTCGACCGCGAACGCATGCCCGCCTCCCCATCCGCGCACGCCGAGCGCGCCATCGCGCACCTGGACCGCATCATCCCCTCGATCGACGCCGTCGTCGTCGCCGATTATGGTAAAGGCTTCCTCACCCAGCCCCTGGCCGACCGCATTTGCGAAACCGCGCGCGCTCACCGCAAAACTCTTACGGTCGACCCGCATCCCCACACTTTACTTTCCTGGCGCGGCTCGACCGCCGTGAAGCCCAACCGCGCCGAAGCCTTTCTCGCCGCCGGCCTTCCGCCTTCCGAACCGGTCACGCCGGTGCTTGAGGACCAGGCCTTGCTCGAAGCCGGACGCCGCCTGCGCCGGTTGTGGAACCCGGGCAGCCTGCTCATCACTCTCGGCGAGCACGGCATGCTGCTCTTCGAAGGCGATGCCGCGCCGCGCCACATGCCCACCCGCGCCCAGGCCATCTTCGATGTCTCCGGCGCCGGCGATACCGCCATCGCCGTACTCACCCTGGCCTTGGCCGCCGGCGCTCAACCCGCCCAAGCCGCCGACCTGGCCAACCGCGCCAGCGGAATCGCCGTCGGCAAACTCGGCACCGCTACCGTCACCGCGGCCGAACTGTCCGCTACGTTTTCCGTCCCATGAGCCCAACGCCGCACACTTTTCCCAATATGTCGGTAGTAACGATGTGGCGCACGCACTCTTGCGTGCCGCGTCGGCACTCTTGCCGACGCCCGGTCCCGACAGACTGTTCCATACTCCAGCCGGTGTCGAGAAGAGTCTCGACACGGCACGCACGAGTGCGTGCGCCACAGCATCTGGCCGCCCGTGAGAGATTCGGTTTGGTCGTGGAAAAAGCACGTGGTATTGCCCCATGAGCCCGCATCCCGCCGTCTTTTTCGACCGCGACGGCACCCTCATGGAAGATGCCGGCTATTGCGCCGACCCGCGCCATGTGCGCCTCTACCCCGGCGTTCCGGTGGCGCTCCGCGAGTTGAAAGCCGCCGGCTTTCTCACCTTCATCGTCACGAACCAGAGCGGCATTGCCCGCGGCTTCTTCACCGAAGCCCAATACCAGGCCGTGCAAGCACAACTGCTGGCGGAAATCGGCCCCGGCCTGATCGACGCCTCCTATTTTTGCCCCGATGCTCCCGGCGTTCCATCCTCTTGCCGCAAACCGGAACCCGGCATGGTCCTCCAAGCCGCGCGCGATTTCGCGATCGACTTGCCGCGTTCCTACTTCATTGGAGACAAGTCCGCTGACATCGAATGTGGCCGTCGTGCCGGCACGCGCACCATCCTGGTAATGACCGGCTACGGCCCGCAGCAAACTTGCACGGCCGACTGGCGCGCCCCGGACGTCACTCAAGCCATCCGTTTAGTGCTCGATCAGGCGCCGTCGCCGTAAGGAATCGTCTCCGCGTTGTGTGGATCATCCGGTCACATCCGAGGCTTTTAACCGAAGCATCGGGTCGTCGGTGAGCTCGCACAGCAGTACTTCCCCAACAAGCCGCAAAATATCGTCCCTCTGGCCATCAGTCTGGCTCTGGTCACCCAGTCACCGAGGAAACCGTCTTGTTCGGGGCGAACATCGGCGGAGACTCGGACTCGGCCGCCTCCATTGGCGGCGCCATTTCCGGAGCGCTGTGCCCTCAGACCGTGAACGAGGACTGGTTCGAGGTGGTGAAGGTAATCAATGAGGACAGACTTCTTGACCTGGCAGCTTCGCTCGCCGTTCTTCGAAGCTGCGAGTAAATCCTTCCGGTTGACGGTCAAGGAAGCCGCCCTTACACCGCTATGTACACATACCCATGTACACCGGCCTTCTCCAAGGAATCGCCTTTACGTTTTGTGGCGCCATCCGAGCACGTCGCGCGGTCTGGCAGCTCACACGCCCAGCAACTGGTTCACGCGGCGCATCACCTCGAACGCATCGGCCACATAGAGCACATCGGCTTTGCCGCGCGCCCAGCCGCAATTCGCGTCCAGGTTGATGGCGCGCCTTTCATTCACGAAGCGCCATCCCACCACGTGCGGCTCCTCGCCGTGACAGCACGTGGAAAGCCCCTTGCGATGCCGCGGCGTCGAGCCCGTCTGGCCGATCTGGTTCAAGTGCGTCATGAAGCCCAGCACCGCTTCCCCCTCGCCACTCGCATCCACCAGGGATTTGCTGCCGCCTAAAGATGATTTGGTCGAGCGCAGAAAACCCAGAATCAGAGTTTCCGCTTCCTTCCCGTGGACCGCGCCGTCGGCCTGTTTCTTGGTCCAGCCGGCGCCGGCCACGAATAGCAGCTTGGCGTCGGGCCGGATGGTCTGCTCGTCCGCCTTGGGAGCCTGCACGCCAGTGACGGTGGTGCGCGTCTGTGGCACTTCCAACGGCACATTCTCTACCGTCGCCGCCTTCGCCGCTCCCGCTCCACTCCAGGCCGCAAAGCATCCCGGATCGAGCAGCACCATCCAGGGCCGCTGTTCGCGCGAGAGTACGGCTTCCATTCGCTGCCGGTAGAACCAGCGCGTTACCGCCGGCGCACCGTTATGCAGCTCGAGGCCGGTCGCATGCGTGTCGACGCGGCCGCCCAGACGATAGGCGACGCCCGGAAGCGCCCGCGCCCAGCGCGAAGTCGACGGCGCCAGCACGATGGCGGCCGAGGCAGCGCGGCAGATGGCCTCCGCGGCTGCTGCGTCGGTCGCGTAGCGGGGCTGGCTGAAGGCTTCGCCCGCCACACCCAAAATGCGCTTCGCGCCGGCGCCCGAAACCTGGTTAGCGGCCGGTTGCACATTGCCGCCCACCAATCCCACGCTGAGTTCGCCGCCGAGCGAGAGCGCCGCCGTGAGCGCGGCACCGAGCGCCTCGAGCGCCGGCATCGACAGTGTGCCATCGGCTTCGGTATGAGCCAGGAGAAGTATCGATTCCATGGTTACTCCTCCACGATCCAGGCCACGATTTCCCGCGCCATTTCTTCCACCGGCATATTTTTCACGATGCGCGTCTCCCGCTGCTGTTTGGGCAGGCTCACCGATTCGAAGCGCAGGCCCGTGTTCGCGATGGGCGCCGCCTTGGCGCGTTGCAGCGCCGGCATGACGGTCCGCATGTTGGCCATCCCCACCTGCGGGTTGTTCTTCGGCTCGGGCAAGTTACCGGTCGCCCAGCCCAGCACAGCCGGGGGCGCCGCGCACACCGATACCTGGTGCCGCCCGCCTTCGATTCGTTCCAGCACCGTGAAGCTGCCATCGTCGCGAACCGTGATCCCATCCACTCCCTGGAACTGTTCCCCGATTCCCAGCCGCTCGCCCACCATCTGCAATGTGGTACCGGTTCCACGCGACGCCGATTCCCAGCCGCCGAATAACAGTAGTTTGGAGCGGTCGAGCGAGGCGATGGACTCGATCGCTCCGGCCAGCGCCGCGGCCGTTTCGAAAGAGTCCGAAAAGCCCGAAGCCGGGCCGTCCAGCGCCACCAGCTCAAACGGCACCTTTTGCGCCACCGTCATCATGACCTGCTGCAGCTTGGCCTTCGGCCCCAGGCTGACCAGCCAGACTTTGCTGCCCGGCCGCTTCGCCGCCAGGTGGGCGGCTTCGAACAGCGCGTGTCCCGCCCACGGGTCCAGCACCGCCGGCAGCAGCATCTCGTTCTTCAGGGAGGGCCCGTTCGGGCCGGTCACCGGTTCCAGGGTTTGTAGCGGGTCCGGGACAATGCTTCCGCAGACCACGATTTGAAGAGGGGTGTTCATGTGTTCAGAGGTTCAGTACAATAGGGCTTCTTAATCTCCTTATAGTAGCAATCTCTGCCGCGAGGCAGAGCAGATCCGGCGCCGGAGCCATCGCATCGTCCCGCCCAGTGTAGAATATCGATAACCGGGTATTCTAGTGCTGTTGTGCGCGCGCCCGGTCTACCGCCGGGCCTATCGCCTAGCCACGGAAATCTGAATTTGGAGGTTCTGCAAATGAAACTTCCGACGGTCCTCTCCGCGATCCTTCTTGCGCTCGCCATTTCGGCCGCAAACGCCCAGACCACCGAACCTGACAAGGCCGCGCCGCCAGCCGACCAGGCCAAACCGGCTACTCCGGCTAATCCCGCCACGGCAACGCAGACTACCGGACGCGAAACGGCTCCGGATGCGAAGGCGCTGACGGATGCTTCGCGAATCAACGACCCGGTGAAGAAGATCGAAGCGTTGGAAAAGTTCAAAAAGGACTTCCCAACGAGCGCGTCCCTCACCACCGCCGACATGGACATCCTTTCCACTGTCGCGTCGCGGATGCCCGACCAGAAGGCACGTGTGCAGACGCTCGCCAAGTCGATTTACTCGGGCGGCAAGGACAAGCAGGAAAAAGGATCGCGCGCGGGACGGATTGCCGAGACCCTCCTGACCAACAATCTGCTCCTCAAGGACGCGGAGAAGTACGCCAAGACCAGCCTGGCGGCGATGGACCAGACCGAATACCTGGCCGACCAGAAGGCCCAGTTCGCGAAACGCGCCGCAAACTCGGCTGGCCGCGGCGGGGACAGCGGGCGAGGCGGGCGGGGCGGCCAGTCGCCTTCGGACGAAGAACTCATCAAGCGTTTCAAACAGAACCGCGCGACCCGCGTGGGCACGCTGGGCCGCATCGAATTCAAACTGGGCAAGACCTCGGCCGCGCAGAAGTTGCTGGATGAATCCTACGGGGTGAATCCGGACCAACCGGCGGTGTTGGGCACATTGGGTGAACTGGCCGCCAAGCAAGGCGACAACCCGAAAGCCCTCGATCACCTGATCACGGCGAAGCTCAGCGGCAAGGCGCCGCCCAGCGCCAACCTGGCTCTGGTAGCGGTCTACAGCAAGACGCACAACGGTTCGCCCGCCGGCCTGGATGCCCTGCTCGATGCCGAGTACCATAAGCGATTTCCAAATCCGGTCCATGTCGAAGCCTATAAACCCACGGAGAAACGCAGCGACCGCCTGGTGCTGGCCGAAGTTTTCACCGGCTCCGGTTGCCCGCCCTGCGTGGGCGCCGATCTGGCTTTTGAAGCGGCCATGGAGCGTTACCCACGCAAAGACCTGGCCGTGGTGATGTACCACTTGCACGTTCCGCAGCCCGATCCCATGACCAACCCCGATACTCAGGCGCGCAGCAAATATTACAACGTGACCGGCGTGCCCACGTATGCCGTCGACGGCAAGACCCTGGGGGGTGGCGGCGGCGGCCGCGAAGGCACCAAGGGCATCTTCGACCGCATTCAGACCCCCATCGAGAAGGGCCTCGAAACGGCCGCCGAAGCCAGGCTCACCGTGAATGCCTCGGCCAGCGGCAACTCCGTCAACGTCACCGCCGCGGTGGACGATGTGAAGAGCGATTCGAAGGACCTCAAACTTCACATCCTGCTGATCGAAAAGGAGCTGACATATAGCGGCGAAAACGGCATCCGCTTCCACCCCATGGTGGTCCGCGCCATGGGCGGCAAGGATGACGACGGCTTCGCCCTTGCGCCCGGCACGGCGGCTTCCTTCAACCAGGCCTGGGATCTCGACAAGGTCAGCGCGGGTCTGAAAGCGCACCTGGACGATTATGAAGCTACGGGCCATCGCGGCAATGCTTTCAAGTTCAGCGAGAAGAAATATCAGATCGATCGCGGCGACCTGGCCATCGTGGTCTTTGTGCAGGATGCCAAGACCAGACACATTCTGCAGTCGGTCTTCGTGGACCTGAATCCATCGGTCCCGCACGTGCCAACCGATAACGCCAGCGGATCGAAATGAAGAGACTGTTATGCGCGGCGTTGGGAGCCATTTCACTGGCCGGGGCGCCGCCTAACCCCGTCACCTGGAAGCTCGAAGAAGCTCCCGCCAAGCCCGTTAAAGCCGGCGCGCGCTTTACCGTGAAGCTGACGGCGCACATTCAGGACGGCTGGCACTTCTACTCCATGAAGCCCATCGACGACGGTCCGGTGCCGACACGCATCTGGCTCGCGGAAGGCCAGCCGTTCCAATTGGCCGGGCCCATCAAAGCCGATGAGCCGCAGACCCTGCAGGACCCCACACTCCACATGGAAGTGGAACTCTACGAAGGCTCCGCTGGTTTTGCCTTGCTCCTCCGCGTGGCGCCGGGCGCCGCGGCGGGAACGCAGAATCTTGCGGTCAACGCCCAATCGCAGTCCTGCAACAATAGCATGTGTCTGCCGCCGACCACCGTGAGGGTGGAGGCGCCGGTCACTATCGCCAAATAGGCAAACGGGGACGTCACCAATTGCACTTTTCTTGAGAGGCATCCGCTCAAACCGCCACCAATCAGACGAGATGCCCAGAAAAGCGAGAGCAGTTGCGGTCGATGTGCCGCATCACGTGACCCAACGTGGAAGCGGTAGCCAGGATGTCTTCTTTTCGGAGCGCGACCGGCGGGTGTACCTGGACACGTTCTTCGATTATGCGACGCGCTACAATTTGCGCATCTGGGGGTACTGCCTGATGCGCAATCATGTCCATGTTGTAGCGGTACCCGAGCGTGAACACAGCCTCGCGCAGGTGTTCGGCCGGACGCACAGCGACTATGCGCGATACGCCAACCTCGTGCGGCGCAGTTGCGGCCACTTCTGGCAAGCGCGCTTTTATAGCTGCGCAATGGAGGAACAACACGCCTGGAATGCACTGGCCTATGTAGAGCGCAACCCTTTGCGGGCCGGTTTGGTGAACAGGGCGCAGGACTACCTGTGGTCGAGCGCCACGGCGCACTGCGATGATGACGACTTGAAAGGGCGCTTGGAGTTGGCCGAATGGCGCAAGCACTTCTCGGCCGAGCGTTGGCAAGCGGCTTTACGTGTGGGATTGGCCGAGGAAGCGTGGCAAGACCGCTTGCGCGAAGCCACACGACGTGGCACTCCGTTGGGTAGCGATGTGTTCGTGAAGCAATTGAGCCACATGCTTGGTCGCGATCTGCGGAGCCGCCCACCGGGCCGCCCGCCGAGGCAAGAGGCTGGGGTAGGGGCGACTTCCATAAAGGGGTAATTGGTTACTGTCCCCGTTTAGTTCTCCGGCGAATGCAGCCCGCCGGCGCCGGCGCGGAAGGAAATGTTGCCGCGCTGCGGGTCGTCTTCTAGCGGCGTCATGCAGTTCCACACACATGCGCCGCAATACACGCACTTTTCGCGGTCGAATAGCGGGATGCCGTCCGGACCCGGCGTAATGGCCTGCCCCGAGCACATCTCGATGCACATCTTCGTCGCGCAACGCTCGCAGAAATCCGGATAGATGAAGCTCACATGGTCGGCCATGCCCGCGGGCGCCTGCACTTTGCCGCCCACCAGCAGCGCGTCCTGGTGCGTAATCAGCAACTGGCCGTCATACGGAATGACGGGCCATCCGCACCGCTCCATAAGCGCGCCGTGGCACGATACGCCGCGGTTATGGCAGTCCTCCACGATCCGCTCCACTTCGTCCGAGGGAATCTTGCGCCGGTAGTAATCCTTCAGGTCCGGCATCAGTTGCGGCTCGCCGCCCAGCCAATGCTTGCCTTTGGTGAGGCCCGCCAGCGCCATCCCCATTAGCCCCGTCACCACGCCTTTGTGGAATCCGTCGCGCGCTTTCTCGGCCACGCGGCCTTCCTGTTCCACCCAACTGGCGCGGCGCCGCGCCACGTAAGCCTTCTCCAGATTCTCGCGAGTCAGCGGCTTCGATTCCCGCAGCAACCCGAGCACGCCTTCGGCCAGTTGTGTGCCGGTGGTCCAGGCTTCATCCACGCCGGAGCCGGTGAGCACGTTGGTGCTGCCCGAACCCTCGCCGATGCGCGCGTAGCCGTTGCCCGCCAGGAATGGCTCGCCGCGCCGCCCCGATTCCTGCAACGATTTCGCGCCCCAGCTCCGCAGCTTGCCGCCTTTCAGGTAGCGCCACAGATACGGATGCAACAGGTAGTGCTGCAAGTAGCGGTACGACGTGCGGACCGGGCTGCGGAACCACGACGGCACGAAGATCCCCACCGTCGCCACGCGGTCCGGATGCACATAGAAGAAGCCGAAGATCTCGGGCTCCGGATATCCGAACGTGTGAAAGACGGTGCCCGGCTCCAGATCGGTGTTTTCCGGCAGGTCGATCACCATCTTCATGCCCAGTGCCCACTCGCGCTGATGATGCCCCTGCGGCAACCCGATCTCCCGATCGAGTTGCCGCCCCACGGCGCCCACCGGGCCGTCTGCCACCACGGTGAGGGCCGCATGAATATCCATCCCCGGCAGGAAGTTGGCATCCGGTTTGCCGTCGCGGTCCACACCCTGGTCGCACAGGCGCACACCGCAGACGCCGGCTTTGTTCTCATCGAGCAGCGCCTCTGCCACCGGCATTCCCGGCCAGATCTGCACCGTGCCCGATCCCATCAGCTCCGTCCCCACATGTTGCAGGAACTGCCCGAGCGACATCACCATCCCGCCCTGCTTGTGCAGGAACGGCGGGACGTAGGGCAACTCCACGCCGTGGTGCCGGGCCAGCCGGAGCGCCCGCACCGCCCGGTCGCCCAACCGCAGCGCCAGCGACCGCCGGCTGGCGCCGATGGGGTCCAGCAGGTACACCACTTTCTCCTGCGAGACCGCGGCGGCCATGGGAATCCGGCTGGGATCGAAATCCGGCAGCGTCGCGCGGATTCCCCGCGCCCTGGTCACCACGCCGGAAACCCCGAAGCTGATATCGTCCGCCCGCTCGTAGCACATCACCTGCAACGGCAGGCCCGGCGACACGCGGCTCTCCACCGCCGGCGAGCCATCGGGATTCACCAGTTGCCGCGAAAGCGCCGTCAGGAAGCCCGCCGTGGCCGGACCAAACCCCACGCACACCACGTCCACGTCCATTCTCTGGCGCTCAATCGCGGGCTCGCTCATACCGGGTAATCCAACGCTTCCGGAATCATGACTTTGGTCAGCGCTTCCGCGGCGCGATCCTTGGCCAGTTGGGAACCGGTCAGGCAGCCGTCCATCCGCACCCGCATCCGCGAGAACGTGTCGAGCCCCTCGAACCGCACGCATGGCCCGGCCTTGGCGGTGTGCGAACCGTCGGCTTCGATCACATCGGTATATCCGCGCGCCAGGCTCGCAATCCCCGGAATCAGGCCTTCGATGGCTTCCAGATCTTCGTTGTGGTAGCAGGTGGCGCAGCCTTCCGTGTCCCACGCCGGGTGACGGTTGTAACCGAACACCAGCTCCGCGCACACGCGGCCCACTTCACCCGCCGCGCTTGCCGCCTGTACGTGGCACAGATTGCCGAGGAACCCGAGCAGACCCGGCAAGGCTTCGGACAGCGCCGGGTTGGCCGGCCCGTGCTTCTCCAGCTCCAACAGGTCCATGATCTGGGAGCGCGAGGCCAGCAGCCAGCACAGCGCATCGGCCAGCGGGAAGGTCGCTCCCTGGCGCGAGCTTTGATAGAGCTTGGCGCCATCGGCATCCGTGGATTTCAGCATGTGGGTGAGCGTCCACAGCCACATCTGCATGGCCGTGGCCAGGGCGCAGGCACCGGTGCCCGGCCGGTCGTTGGCAATGGTGCGCATCTCGCGGATCCATTCGCGAAATTGCGCCAGGAACAGCTCGTCGGTCATGGTGACGGTGAGCTGCCTCCGCTGCACCGCCTCGGGACCTTCGTAGGTGGCTTCAAGCTGCGAATCCATCCACTTGTGTCCCAGGAATCCGGGGCAATCCTCGGTAATGCCGTAGCCGCCCATCAGGCTGACGGCCTCCCGCATGGTGCTGGCTCCGTGCCCCGTATTCCATAGCTTGCATGCCGGACACAACACATTGGCCACCGAATCGAGCAGCGCGTATTGCACCAGCACATCGTCCTTCAGGTCGCGGCGCTTGCCGTGGAGAAACTCGATGGCGTCCTTCTGGACCGGCCGCATGGCCTTCATCGCGGCCGATCCGCCGGCGATGCCCTTTGCCGCGAAGATCTCGTCCTTCTTCCGCTCCAGCGGGTCCAGCAGGTCGAACACGCGCGCCGCCTCAAAGCCCAGCGCCGCGCTGGCTTCGCCGGTGGCCCACACATCCACCAGCCGGTGCACCACGTCCTGTTTGAGCTGCAACCCCAGTTCATAGCGCGGGGAGCCCGGCGTCGCGATCGAGCCGCCGCGGAACCGCCCGCGCCCGTACCGGATCACCGGCTCGACAGCCGAGAGCAGCTTGGCGGAGGTCATGATGGCCACCGTCACGCGGGTCCGCCGGAAGACCGCTTCAATGATCTCGCCATGGCTGTACCGCGGCACGATGACCCCATCCTTCACGCTGTAGCCGCCGATGATGCGGCTGGCCGGCACCGTCAGGTTGAAAATCGGATCGCGCGTCGAAGAGAGCTGGTGCACCAGTTTGCGCGTCGGCGTGCCGCGGTCGAACGTGCCCGGGTCGGTCTCCTCCAGTATCACCATGCAGGTGCCCTTGATCCGCGGATCGTCCGATTCCACCGCCGCCGTCACAAAATTGGCGAATCCCATGTTGGTGATGAAGCGGCCGCGCTTCTCCACGTGCAACATGGGCTCTTCGCCTTCCTTCCATTCGGCCACGCGCACTTTTCCGCCCAGCATCCCGGTCTCGACCCCCACATAGGGAATCGGTTCGGTAAGGCAGAAGGCGCCGCGCCACGGCTGGCGGTCTTCGCCCGGCTGCGGCGGCGCGCACCGCGCCATGTAATAGTCGCGCTGTTCCGGCGTGCCGCGTTCGTGGATTGGCGAAAGCGCCAGGCATCCGGCCAGGCTGCCCGTGGCTGCGCCGGCATCCACCCAGGCCAGCTCAAACGCCACCAGCGCCAGCGCCAGGTTCTTCGGCCCTTCGATGAATCCGCCCTGCGCGGGATCCATGAACACGCCGGTAATCCCCGATTCGTCGAATGCCGCCAGCAGGGACTGCTTCTCCGGCGTCCAATCGTGGGTGTTCCGGGCGCCCTGCGCCACCAGCCGCGCCACCGGCCCGCGGGCCACCGCCCGCACCGATTGCACCAGCATCTGCAGGTCGTAGCGGTCCGCGAACCGCCATAGAATCTGCCTGACGTCATCTCCCGGAAGGGCTCGCAAAGACTCGCCTTGCTTCTCGATAGCGGCTTGTGTCAAGGCACACCACTCTTTCTCGGGTGTATGGGGGAATTCACGCACACCCGGACGCAATATGGCCGAAGGGAGTGAGACAAGCAATCAACCTGCCACGAGCCGGATCTTTGAAAATCAACACTTCGATGGGGGATTGTGGGTAAATCCGGTCTAAAATGGTTGATTTCACCCAGCATGAGCGCGCCACCCCAAGCCTGATTCCGTTCGATTCCTCCGCCAGTTCACAGTCTATTCAGATTGCATGGTCTATCGTGAATAGGAGGAATGCTACCATGCGAACGTTCGCCATCTGTGTTGCCATCGGCGCCCTGCTCGGCTTAGCGGCCGCAGCCGAGAAAAAGCTGCAACTGAAGGACCTGCCTCCGGCGGTGCAAAAGACCGTTCAGGATCAAACCAAGGGCGCCGAAATCCGCGGCATCTCGAGCGAAACCGAGAAGGGCAAGCTCACCTACGAAGTCGAAACCATGATCAATGGCAAGCACCGCGACTTTCTGGTGGATGCCAAGGGAGCCGTCACCGAGGTGGAAGACGAAACCGCCATCGAGAGCATCCCCGCCGCCGCTAAAGCCGCCATCGAGAAGAAGGCCGCCGGAGGAAAGATCGTTATGGTGGAAACCGTCACACGGGGCAGCGTGACCACGTACGAAGCTACCTACACCGACAAAGCGGGCAAGAAGCACGAGTTCACGGTGAAGGCGGACGGGGTGGAAACCAAGGACTGAGGGTCAGCCCCAACGCTGTCCGCCTTACTCGTTGAGCGGCAGCGCTGCGGCCACGTGTTGGGGCCTCTACGGGGGGAGCGCTAATTGGCCAGTTGACGTGACGGGGACTCCACGGGAGTGATGGCCGAACGACGCCTAACGCGCCCATTCTCCGAGTGGCGGACGATCCACCCTGTGGCGCGCCAGCAAACGCTGCAGCGTTGATCGTGAGCAACGCCTCCCTTTAGCTCCGGGTGGCGCAGCCTAGCGTCAGGTACACCTCCTCATTAGCCGGCGGCTCCCGAACAAGCAGGCGCGGCGTTGGCTTCAGCCTCGTCACCATCAGGTCCTGATAGCGCGATAGCGAAGATAGACCATTCCGTTATCGAAACCGCGCTCGTCCAGGAGTTCCAGCGTGACGCGCACGTTGCCGGGCAGGACCGGCTTGCCGCCGCCAATGATGACAGGCGCCACGAACAGATGATACTCGTCGACCAGCCCGGCACGAATCGCGTGAGCGGCGAGGGTGGGACCACCCACCACAACATCGTGATGCTGTAATGCGCCAGGCTGTTCTCCCTGTTAGCGAGTCGGTTTTCTCAAGTTGAGTTCGCGTGGAAGGGAGGCGATTGTGCGTTGATGCCGGACTGTAGTCTGAGTTTCGACGGCTTGCACTCGGTGTCGGAGACGCATGGCAATTAGCTCAGGATTAGCCCCACAGGTCAGCAGTATTGATGGACTTTCCTTGAAGTTTCAAGTAGTAGAACAGTTGGCTCTTGTGCCGGTCGAGATGCTGGATCATCCGGAGGAGATGTTGACCGAGCGTCATTGATACGCTGGGGGCCCAGGGAGCAGCTATTTCTCTACTCGCGAGATCATTCTCGCCGGCTTTGTCGACCATCTGCAGGGCAATGGCTTTGTCCTCAGCAAGTAATCTCTTAGCCTCGTCCACACTCTCTACTGTGGGCAGCTTTTCGGCAGGCGGCAGATTCTCCTCCGGCGACAAGTCTTCCAGTTTTTTGCCTGCCGGGAGACCCCAGTCACCCAACACGAATCCCTTGCATCCGGCACCACAGGCGTTGCTGATGTGTTTGATGAGTTGGCCGACCGTCATCCAGTTGGATCCGGTTGCCGGTTTCCAGTCCAGACGGTTCGGATCCACCTTGTCGAGCAGCCGCTCGGTCGTTCCGTAGGCTGTTTCAACCTCGCTCCTCAACAACTCGGTCCAGTTCACGACCATTCTCCTTTTCAAAACGGGGATGTTGCTGGCCTATGAGTGTAGGACTGCGGGCGATTCGGTGCAAGAGCTCTTCATTGCTCGTCCTACTCATCCGACGCGCCCCACGCCCTTGACGCCCATATCTCGTCGGCGTACTGCCTCACGATATATGAAGCTCAGGTTTTTAGTGGCGAGTATCAGAAGACGTGGAAACCGACCCCGTACCAGGAAGGCTGTAGGATGTGGAACGGACAACGGGAGGGCTCTCGCCCGTTTTCCACCGTGAGAACCCTCCCCGTGAAAAATCGATCTCCGGAGAGCTTGCGTGTTCGCGGGCGCGCTTCGGAGTCCGACTAACATCGTATCAGTAGAAGTAGCCAATTTCTGATTGTCTCCATAAGCTCGGAATTCCGTGATTAAGCCGGCGAGCGCCGATTGGCGGTCTCGCCCGCCAGCTATCGACCAACGATAGATAACGACCGGGGAAAAGGGGACGGACGAGGACGGACGCATTTTCCGAGAATTTCAGGAGTAGGGGATCTCGGGAAAATGCGTCCACGCGGCGCATAAACCGCGCCTTGGGACGGTGATGCCTGTCCCCGGGCTACTCCCAGCGCAAGGCGCGCATGGGATCGATGCCGGTAGCGCGCCGGGCGGGCAGATAGGCCGAGAGCGCTGCCACGGCCGCAATGCCCGCTATGCCCAGCGCGGTGGTGACGTGGTCGGCGGGCAGGATGCCGAATAGCTGGGTGCGGACGAGCCGCGAGAGCGCCCACGCCGCCGGCGCGCCCAAAGCGATGCCTATTCCGGCCAGCAACAGTGCTTCGCGCATGACCAGCCAGACAACTGTGCCGCTTCCCGCGCCCAGAGCCATGCGGATGCCGATTTCGCGGGTCCGCCGCGCCACCATGTAGGCCATCACGCCATAGAGCCCCAGGGCGGCCAGCAGCGTCGCCAGGCATCCAAACACCGTGGAGAGACTGGCCAGCAGGCGCTCGGTCATGAGGGACTGGTCCACCTGCTGTTCGAGAGTGCGGACGCGATAGACCGGCACGGCCGGATCCACCGCGTTCACGGCCTGGCGGAGCGAAGCGGTGAGGTTGCCGGCGTCGCCATGGCCGCGCACGTAACAGGTCATTCCCTGGATGAAGCCGGCCTGAACGTACGGGATGTAGAGTTCGTAGGGAACCTCCTGTCGCAGGTCTTCATACTTGGTATCGCGCACGACGCCGACGATTTCGATATCCAATTTGGTGCCGGGGTCGCCTCCCATGCCGACATGCAGGCCGATGGGGCTGCGCCCGGCGAAGTACTTTTGGGCGAATTTTTCATTAACGATACCCACTTTGGGCGCGTCCTGATCGTCCTGCAGCCTGAAATCGCGGCCGACGAGCACGGGAATCCCCATGGTGTCGAAGAAACCCGGCGAGGTGTACTGCATGTGAGGATCGATGCCTTCGCTCTGTTTGGCGGTGTAGCCCTCGACGGCGACGGAGCTGTCCCATTCGTTGTTGTCGAGCATCGGGACGACGGCGAACGAGGCGTGAACTACACCGGGCAGCGCGGATATGCGCTCCATCAACTGCCGGTAGAACTGGAAGCTGCGTTCGGGCTTGTAGCCGTTGATGGTGGGATTGACCGCGAAGGCCAGCAGGCTTTGGGTCTGGAAGCCGGGGTTGAGGCCGCGCAGATTGCGGAGGCTCTGCAGGAACAGGCCGGAACCGATGAGCAGCAGCAGCGAAAGAGAAACCTGCGCCACCACCAGCGTCTTGCGCAGCAACACCGAAGTGCCGCCTACTACGGCGCCGGCCTGATCCTTCAGGGTGCCAGCCAAATCCGGGCGCGTAGCTTGCAGGGCCGGCACCAGGCCGAATAGAAGGCCGGTCAGCAAAGAGATGGCGGCGGTGAACTCGAGCACGCGGGCGTCCGGGGTTGCCGAGAGCGTGAACGGGGAGATGCGGGCCGGCAGAAACGCGATGAGAGCGCGGTCGATCAGGACGGAGAGGCCCAACCCGGCCGCGCCACCGGCGAGCGAGAGCAGCAGGCTTTCGGTCAGCAACTGACCGATCAGGCGCCCGCGGCCGGAGCCGATGGCCAGGCGGACGGCGATCTCCTTCTGCCGCGCGGTGGAGCGCGCGATCAGCAGGTTTGCCACGTTGGAGCAGGCGATCAGCAGCACCAGGCCGACCATGCCCATCAGGGCCCACAGCGGGTCGGAGAACTTCTGGCGCAGGTCGGACCGGCCGTGCGAGGCGGGAAGAACCTCCAGAGACGCGCGCAGGAACTGCTGCTTGCTGTAGTCGGTGGCTCTGGCGAAATCGGGGAGCTTGACGTCATATTCCAGGATTTGATGGAACAGCGGCTGCAAACCCGCTTGCGCCTGGGCGATACTCTCGCCGGGTTTCAGGCGGCCAAAGACCTGAGCGAATTTCCCGCGCCGGTTGTTGAGGCTGTAGAACGGCGTGAGCTGGTGCTTCATCATCATGGGGACGCGGATCTGGGGCGAGGTGCCCACCTCCACGCCGTCAAAGCCGGCCTGGCTGACGCCGATGATAGTGAAGGGGTAGCCGTTCACCTGGATGCGCTTGCCGAGGACGGCGGGGTCCGCGGCAAAGCGCGTTTTCCAATAGCCGTAGCTCAGCACGGCTTGGGGATGCGAACCCTGGTACAAATCGTCCGAGGCGGTAAACAGGCGGCCCAGCGCCGGGCGCACGCCCAGAACGGGGAAGAAATTGCCCGATACCAATTCGCCCAAGACCAGTTGGGTGCGGCCCTCGACGTTGAGGCTCATGCTCATGTCGAACTTGGCGAACATGGCGCTGAAAACCTGGTTCTTGTCGCGGATTTCCTGATACAGGGGGTAGGAAAGCGCGTTCATTCCGGTGTTGCTGCCGTAGTGTGCGCCCTGCCAGTTGAGCAGCACCAACTCTTCGGGATGCTGGACCGGCAGCAACTGCAGCATGAGCTGGTTCACGAGCGTGAAAATGGCGGTATTGGCGCCGATCCCCAGCGCCAGCGACACCACGGCAACGAATGTAAACAGGGGCGACTTGCGCAAAGTCCGGAGGGCATAGCGGAGATCCTGCAACAATGGCGCCATGATCTTTATACGCCGGTTTGGGGGGAAGGTTACGCAGTTTCGCGGCGGATTGTGAGAGCTGGGAGGGGGCGGGCTCGAGCAGCGCGGCTCCAAGGCCGGGCTACGCCCGGCTGGACCGATTGACAATCAGACCGCAGGTTAACAACCTGCCCCACACCGACATTCTTGCCGGCCGTTGCTCCACCGCGCGGCGAGGTTCGGCCGGATACTCGCGTTGCTCTCCCGCCCTCCCGCTCCAGCCCGTTTCCGCCGATCTGCTATCTTTGAAGGTAGCCTCACCGTATGCCCTTTCACATTCAGCCGCTGCGGGAATTTCTAGTGCGTCCGGCGTTGCCCGAATCGCTTTCCCGCATGGAGGAGCTGGCCCACAACCTTCTTTGGAGCTGGTCGCCGCTGGTTCGCTCGGTATTTCGCCGGCTCGATCCGGTTCTATGGAAAGACTGCGGATATAACCCCGTCCTCATGCTCGGCCGCGTCTCGCAAAGCACGCTCGAAAAATTTGCCGCCGATCAACGGTATCTGGCGCTCTATCGCAGCGCCTGCGAGGTCTTCGACGCCCGCACCCACAGCAAGTCCCCACCCCCGCCCGACGGCAAGTTGATCGCTTATTTCTCGGCCGAATACGGCCTCACCGAATGTCTCCCGGTCTATTCCGGCGGCCTCGGCATCCTCTCGGGCGATCACCTGAAATCCTCCAGCGATCAGGACTATCCCCTCATCGGGCTCGGCCTGCTCTATCAAAAAGGTTATTTCCGCCAGCTCCTTAATCCCGATGGCTGGCAGCAGGAACGCTATCCGGTCAACGATTTCTACACCCTTCCCGTCACTCCCGTCAAGGACTCCAGCGGAGGGGACCTCAAAGTGAAGGTGCAGCTGCCCACCGGCGAGATCTCCATCCTGGTGTGGCAACTCCACGTGGGCCGTATCTGGCTCTACCTTCTCGATACCAACATTCCGGAGAATGTCCTGCCCCAGGACCGCGATATTACCGATTCCCTCTACGGCGGCGATAACGATACGCGCATCCGCCAGGAAATCGTGCTGGGCATCGGCGGCATGCGGGCCCTCGATGCCATGGGCCTCAAGCCCACCGTCTTTCACATGAACGAAGGCCACTCGGCTTTTCTCGCGCTCGAGCAGATCCGCCTCTACATGCGCGACGAAGTGCTGGCCTTTGACGAAGCGCTGGAGGCCGCCCGCGCCAGCAACGTCTTCACTATCCATACCCCCGTGCCCGCCGGCATCGACCTGTTCGACGCCGGCGTCATGTACCACTACTTCTCGGAATACTGCCGGGAAGCGGCGGTCGATTTCCAGCAATTGATGGCCCTCGGCCGCCGCAATCCCGCCAACCGCGACGAGCCCTTCTCGATGGCCGTGCTGGCCCTCAATACCTCGGCCTACCGCAACGCCGTCAGCCGCCTGCACCGCGCCATCTCGCAGGAAATGTTCCAGGACCTCTGGCCCCAACTGCCCCAGTGGGAGGTCCCCATCACTTCGATCACCAACGGCGTGCACCTTCCCAGTTGGCTCAACGCCGAGCTGGCCGTGCTCTACGACCAATACCTCGAGCCCGACTGGCGCGACCGTTTCAACGACCCCTCCCTCTGGGAGCACATCAAAGAGATTCCCGACGAAGAATTGCTGGAAGCCCACCGCCGCCGCAAACGCCGCCTCGTCAACTTCGTTCGCGAACGGCAGCACTCCGCGGCTCTGCGCCGCCAGGCCTCCGCCGGCGAAATCCGGCGCAGCGGCGAAGTCCTCGATCCCAACGCTTTCACCATCGGCTTTGCGCGCCGTTTCGCCACCTATAAACGGGCCACCCTGCTTTTCCAGGACGTCGAGCGTCTCAAGCGCATCCTGTTGAATAAGGACATGCCCGTCCAGGTGGTCATCGCGGGCAAGGCCCATCCCAAGGACCAGCCCGCCAAAGGCTACATCCGCGACGTGGTCCAGCTCTCGCGCGACCCCGACCTGTGGAAACACGTCGTCTTCGTCGAAGACTACGACATGAAGGTCGCCCGCGAAATGGTGCAGAGCGTCGATCTCTGGCTCAACACTCCCCGCCGCGGCGAAGAGGCCTGCGGCACCAGCGGCATGAAGGCCGCTCTCAATGGGGTGCTCAACTTCAGCATCCTCGACGGCTGGTTCGACGAAGCCTACGAGATTTCCGGCGGCTGGGCCATTGGCGAGCGCGAACCTTATTCGCCCGATCAGGACGTCCTTCACGCCACCGCCATTTATTATCTTCTCGAAAACGAGATCGTGCCTATGTTCTATGAGCAACGCGAGACCACGCCGCGCGAATGGATGCGCCGCATGAAGCAGTCGCTCATCCATATCACCCCGGCCTTCGATTGCCGGCGCATGGTGCGTGAGTACATGTCGGAACTATACGACCCGGCCCACCAGCAGCACATCCACTTGCGCGAAGGCCACTATCAGCGCGTGCGCGCCAAAGCCCGCTGGGCGGCGCGCATCGGCGAGGTCTGGGACCGTGTCCGTTTCGTGGAAACCGGCAATCAGTTCCCCGCCGTCGGTCTGACCAGCGGCTCCGCCGTGCCCGTGCGCGCCGCCATCGATCTCGCCGGCCTCAACCCGGACGATATACGCGTCGAAATGGTCATGGGCAGCGTCGATTCCAGCGGCTTTCTGGAAGATGCCGAGGTTGTCGTGCTGCCTCCCGTCGAGCAGCGCGATGGCGTAGCTTTCTTTGGCCGCGACATCGTCCCCGAGCGTACCGGCCGCCTCGGTTATGCTTTGCGCGTCAGCCCCAACCATTTTGACGATCCCCTGACCCGCCCTTCCGGCGGCCTGTTGAAATGGAGTTCGCCCGGATTGACATGAAAAGTCCCAAAGGTTTAAAGATGGTGCGTGCAAACGGACTCGATCCGTGGTACATATGGGTTTGAAGCTTTGGCGGGTCCCAAGCCACGTTGGCGCCTTGCGCCCCGGGGATTCCGCGGTTCTCCTCTGGTTATCCCACGCGAACGGCCGGTGTCCCGAAAATCCGCCCGGCTGCCGTGAAGCCGTGTGTGAGCCGGATACAACCGGCTCTCGAAGTTCGTAATCGGGTTTTCACTAAGTCGTTATCTGCCTGCAATTTACGGAGCAACCTTCCCCATGGACAGCGATCGCAAGTATAGACAAAACGGGTACATGGACTCTGACCGCGATGCCCGTGGTCCCCGCCCCGACGGCCCCAGGCCCCAAGGCCCCCGCCCGCCTATCGATATCACCGGCCCCCGCCTGCCGCGCCTCGTGCAACATGTGGCCGCCTCCCGCTGCTACAACTGCGCCACGGCGCTTCCCCCCGATGTGGATTTTTCCGGCGCCTGCCCCAAGTGCAATGCGGACCTGCATTGCTGCAAGCAGTGCTCCCATTTCGAGCCCTCCACCCGGTTCCAGTGCCTCAAGCCCATCCCCGTCCGCATCGTCCTCAAGGACAAGGCCAACGACTGCACCATGTTCTCCCCGCGCGTCACCGTCGCCCGCGAAGGCACCGCCAACGCCCCGCCGGCCCCTACCATCAATTCCGGGCCGCCTGCTCCGCGCAACGCCGACGACGCCCGCAATGCCTTCGACAAACTTTTCAAAAAGATCTAAGCAAGGGTGGCCCTTGAAATCCCGCGGGATTTGGGAGTCAGGAGCCAGAAGTTAGAAGTCGGACGTGCCTACAGATCGCATCATTCGAAGCCCCCAACCCATGCCAGTATTTGGGCGCGCTGCCAGTGATGGACGTCGACCGTCTGCCCCTCGTACCCGGCCCCAAGCAGTAGCAAGACAACTCGCCCGGCTACCCGGATCGCGCGATGAGCGTCTCAGTAGTTGCCCGGCTGACCTCGATACGCTTCGTCGCATGCCGGCTCAGGTACCAGCAGGGTGTATATCCCATTTGCGGGAACAGCGACCGCACGCAGGTTTGGGTTTCCGGATCGCCTAACGTATAGTCGAAGCGCCCGTTCTTCATCCGCACCGCCCAAAGCGTCCGCACCTGCACACTTCCGAGGGTCTGCCGGTTGCCGGGAATGCGATAGCGGGCAGAGAGGTAGTCGCCGATATACAATCCGCCCAATGCCAGCAAGGCGATCTCCATCACGCGCAGGATTATTCTCACACGGCCATTCTATTACGCCATTCATCTCGTTCACACATAGTTGTCTTCACCTTTCGGTGGGGCAGGCGGCCGGCTATGCTGACTTCTTCGACTTCCTCGACTCCTGACGCCTTCGTTTTCCCAATTTCTCACTCCTGGCAGTCATGCCGATATTTGGGCACGATTCCATCCTTCCATCCCTTCTCAGCCCCAAGGGAACCAGTTCTTTGTTTGGCCCGGAACATGCAAAACTGGATGTGAGAACCGATCATGCTCAAGACTCGGATGAATGGCTTCGCTCTGATCGTTTTGGCTCTGGCACCGGCCGCCCTGGCGCAGGATTCCACGCCGCTCAAGCTCAGCCTCAAGGACGCCGTCGCCCTGGCGCTGCGGCAGAATCCGCAAGTGATTCTGGCCAATCTGAATGTTTCCCAAAGCCAGCAGGACACACGCATCGCGCGCTCCGCCTTGCTGCCCCAGGTGAACGGCACCCTCGGCGAAAGCGTCCATCGCTTCAACATCGAGACCGAGTTCGGCTCCAAATTCCCCGGCCTTGCGGAGCATATCGGCCCTTTCTGGGTCGCTCAGGCCGGACTGGGCTTCACCGCGCCGGCCTTTGACCTCACGTTGTGGAACCGCTACCGCTCATCCAAGATGGCACAGGATTCCCGCCGCTCCCAGGAGCTTACCGTGCGTGAGGAAAGCGTGCTGCTGGTGGTCTCTCAATACCTCGGCAGCCAGCGCGCCGCGGCGGAAGTGGCTGCCGCCCAATCGCGCGTCGATCTGGCGCAGGCGCTCTACAATCAGGCCGCCGACCTGCAAAAAAACGGCGCCGGCACCGGCATCGACACGCTCCGCGCCAATGTCGAATTGCAGAACGAAAAGCAGCGCGTGATCGTCGCCCGCACTTCGCTCGATACCTCGCTCTACGCCCTGGCGCGACTGCTCAACATCGACCCCCAGCGCAAAATTGAACTGGCCGACCAAGTTAATTTCTTCGATACCCCGCAAGTCTCCATCGATCAAACCCTCGAGCGCGCCTACGCCGCGCGGCCCGAACTGCGCCAGGTGCTCAACGAAGAACAGCGCGCCTCGCTCGATGTCAAGATCGCCTCCCAGGAACGCCTGCCCAAGGTTTCGTTGAGCGGCTTATGGCTCGAGCAGGGCCTGACCCCCGCCGGCGCCATCCCCGTATATACATACGAGGCCGACCTGAATATCCCGCTCTTTACCGGCGGCCGCATCCAAGCCGACCGCGACAAAGCCGATCTCGCCATCCGCCAGCTCAAGCAGCAGGAGCAGGAAATCCGCAACCGCATCGCGCTCGAAGTCAAGACCGCCGCGGCGCAACTCGAATCGGCGCGCAGCCAGGTGGATGTGGCTAACCTGGGAGTCTCGCTCGCCAAGCAGGAAGTGGAACAGGCGCGTGACCGTTTCCAGGCCGGCGTCGCCGACAATATTGAAGTCGTAACCGCGCAGGACGAGCTGGCCCGCGCCAACGACAACCAGATCGCCGCACTCTACCGCTACAACCAGTCGCGCGCCGATCTCGCCCACGCCGTCGGGCAGATGGAGGCGCTCTACGCCCGCTGACACGGCCACCGTCGAACGGCCGCAGGCCGCGGAGTCGCCCCCTATCGATTGGCACCGCGGGGTCAACCCGTGGATCATCGCCGGGACCGTCATGCTGGCCACCTTCATGGAGGTGCTCGATACCAGCGTGGCCAACGTGGCGCTGCCGCACATCGCGGGCAACCTTTCGGCCAGCCTGGACGAATCCACCTGGGTGCTGACTTCCTATCTGGTGGCCAACGCCATCATCCTGCCGATGGGCGGCTGGTTCTCCATGCTGCTCGGCCGGAAACGTTTTTACATGACCTGCGTGGCGCTCTTCACCATCAGTTCGTTCTTGTGCGGCCTGGCTCCCTCGCTCGGCGCGCTGATTTTCTTCCGCATCCTGCAAGGCTTGGGCGGCGGCGCTTTGCAGCCGGTTTCGCAGGCCATCCTGGTGGAAAGCTTCCCGCGCGAAAAACAAGGCATGGCCATGGCCATTTTCGGCATGGGCGTGGTGGTCGCGCCCGTGATCGGCCCCACCTTGGGGGGCTGGCTTACCGACAACTATAGCTGGCGCTGGATCTTTTACGTCAATATCCCCATCGGCATCCTCTCCCTGGCCCTTACTTCCCTTCTGATTTTCGATCCGCCCTACCTCGTGCGCCGCAGCTTCAGAGACGGCCTCAAGATCGACTACGCCGGCTTCGGCTTGCTGGCCCTCGGCCTGGGCGCGCTCGAAGTGGTGCTCGACGAAGGCCAGAAGGAAGACTGGTTCGGCTCCCACTTCATCGTCACCTTCGCCGTCATCATGGTGGTCTGCCTGGTGGCGGTGGTCTTCTGGGAGTTGCGCCAGAAGGCCCCCATCGTCGATTTCCATATCCTCAAGGACCGCAACTACGCGCTCGCCACCTTGTCCATGCTGGTGCTCGGCTTCGTGCTCTATGCCAGCACCGCTTTGATGCCCATGCTGCTGCAATCCCTGCTCGGATACACCGCCATGCTCAGCGGCCTGGTGCTTTCCCCGGGCGGCATCGTGGTGGTGGTGTGCCTGCCTCTCGTGGGCATTCTGCTGCGCCGCTTCCAGGCGCGCTGGCTGGTGATCTTCGGAGTGGTGGTCTCCTCCGCCGGCCTGTTCCGGATGGCCAAATTCAGCCTCGGAATCGATTACCAGACGGCCCTTTATAGCCGCATGCTGCAGAGCTTCGGGCTGGCCTTTTTGTTCGTGCCCATCAGCGCGGCGGCCTTCGCCTACATCCCCAAGGAGCGCACCGGCTACGCCACGGGCCTGTTCAACCTGGCGCGCAACATCGGCGGCAGTTCCGGCATCGCCACCGCCACCACCCTGCTGGCGCGGCGCTCGCAGTATCACCAGTCCGTGCTGGTTTCGCACCTGACGCCCTACGATGCGAACTACCGCGACGCCGTGGCGTCGGCCGCGGCCATGCTGCACGCGCGTGGCGCCTCGCTGCCGGACGCCGCCGCGCAGGCTCAGGGCCTGGTTTATGGCACTATGCAGCGCCAGGCCGGCATGCTGGCGTTTTCGGATGCATTTTGGGCGATGGGAGTGCTGTTTCTGATGATAATCCCCTTGATGTTCATGATGAAGAATTCGCGGCCCGTCAAGGGCCAGGTGGTGGTGGAATGACACAGACTTCGGAATCGGAGAAACTAGGAGATAAGGTGGCTACCTCGCAAAACACCGCGCAGACAGCGCTGGCCGTGCCGGCCGTGCCGGCGGGCGGTCCGCGCGTCCGCATCGTCGTGCTCGTGGTGCTGTTCGTGTTGCTCGTGGCCGGCGCCATTGCCGTTTATCTGCACTACCAGAACCGCGTCTCTTCGGACGACGCCAACGTCGACGGCCACATCACCGCCATCGCCCCCAAAATATCCGGCAACGTGGTGGAAGTCGCAGTCCTCGACAACCAGGCGGTGAAGACCGGCCAGGTGCTGGTGCGCATCGATCCGCGCGATTACCAGGCGCGCGTCGACCAGGCCAAAGCCGCGCTGCTCGAGGCCGAAAGCAAGTTGCGCTCGGCCCGGGTCACCGTCCCCATGGTCGACGAAACCACCCTGTCCGTCAATACCGGCGCCACCGCGCAATTGGCCGACGCCCAAGCCGAAGTGGTGCGCGCCCGTGCTGCCTGGGAACAGTCCACCAGTTCCGACCTGGCCTTCGCCGAGGCCAACGTGCGCACCCGGCAGGCCAGCAATGAGCGCGCCCAGGCCGATCTGGCGCGCATGCAACCGCTGGTAGATAAGGCCGAAATCTCCCGCCTGCAATTCGATGCCTACACCGCCGCGGCGCGCGTAGCGGCTGGCGAGCTGCAAGCCGCCCGGGAGAAGCTGGCCTCCGCGCAGCAGGACGCCACCATCCGCAAGGCCGCGCTCGACGCCGCGCAAACCAAGGTCAAGCAGGCGCAGGCCCAGGTGGAAAACTCGGTCGCCAACCGCAAACAGGTGGATGTCCGCCAGGCCGATGCCGGCACCGCAGCGGCTTCCGTGGAATCCTACCGCGCCTCGCTAGAAGCCGCCGAATTGATGCTCAGCTACACCACCATTGTTGCGCCCATCGACGGCGTGATCACGCGCAAGAGCGTCGAGGTCGGACAGATCGTGCAGCCCGGCCAGGGCCTCATGACCGTGATCCCGCTCCAGGACACCTGGGTCACCGCCAACTTCAAGGAGACCCAACTGGCCGACGTACGGCCCGGCCAGAAGGCCGAAATCCACGTCGACATGTACGGCCAGAGCGTCACCGGCCACGTCGATTCCATCGCCGGCGCCACCGGCTCGCGCCTCAGCCTGCTGCCGCCCGAGAACGCCACCGGCAATTTCGTGAAGGTGGTGCAACGCATCCCGGTAAAGATCCTGGTGGACCAAACCAACGGCCTGATCCTGCGGCCGGGAATGAACGTGGACGTCACCATCTTTACGAAGTGATTCGTCCGGCCTCACTCGCGCTGCTGGCCGCCGGGTTGTTCGCGGCCCCATTGTTCGGGAAAGACGAGCAGCACCTCGTGCTCCTCCGGCAGGCCCAGGCCTCTTTCGACCGCGTGGGAAAAGCCGCTTCGCCGCAACTCTCCGACGCATCCGCGTGCGTGCAGGCGCAGGCCGCCATGATATCGGTGGCCCTGCCGGCCGAGCTGGAGCTGCTGCATTTCCACAGAGGTTTTTGCCAGCTCGCAGTCGCCGCCATCACGCGCAACGCCGCTGGCTTCGCCGATGCCGCCGCGGAGCTGGATCAAGGCAACGCCAAAATGCTGGCCTGGCTGGCGCGCCTGCAAGTGAATCCCGCCGCGCCAGCCCCTCAGTGGACCGATGAGAAGGTCGGCTTCCCGCAAACCGAGCGCCTCTGGCTCGGCTGGATCGCCTGGCGGAGTGGCGATCTCGATCAGGCTGCCCGCCGCTTCGCCGGCCAGGATGAAACCGGGTGGCCAGCCTGGGCGGCCGGACTGCAGGCTTTTCGCGAGGCCCGCTACCGTGAGGCTGCCGCCGATTATTCCCAGGTCGTCGACGCCTGGACGCGCGCCCGGCGCGATCCTTCGCCCACCCTGATGGCGCGGCTCGCGCCGCCGGTGGATCTTCCCGGGGCGCTCACCGAACTGGGCGGCGCGCAACTTCTCTCGGGCTCGCTCGCCGCGGCCGTCTCGACGCTCGACACCGCGCTCGAAGCCGGTCCCGATGCGCGCGCGTTTTACTACCGGGCGCGCGCGAAAGAACTGGCCGGCCAGACCGAGGCCTCGCTCGCCGATTACAACCTGGCCGGCCGCGCGGCCTTCGCCAGCGCCCAGGAATTATCTTCGGGCGAAGCCCACCTGTATCGCGGCATCCTGCTCTACCGCCGCAAAGACTTCCCGCGCGCCGAAGACGAATTTACGAGCGCCCTCAACCTGGACATTCCGGAAGCCCTGCGGCCGGACGCCTCCGCCTGGCGTCATCTCTCCGCCGTGGCCGCGGGTTTCTGCGGCGCCTCGCGGGAATACCTGGAGCGGTCGCTCGCCGCGGTCTCGCCGTTTTTTCCCAAAGACGAGGCCAGGACGGTGGCGGCCGGTTGTGCTAAAGTGCAGGGTAAGATGGCATCCCGAAGCGTCAATAAAGTCATTCTGCTTGGCCATCTCGGCAAAGATGCCGAGACCAAGTTCACGCCGAGTGGTATATCGGTTTCGAAGTTTTCCCTGGCGACCAATCGCCGCACCAAGGACCAGCAGTCCGGCGAATGGAAAGACATCACGGACTGGCACAACGTCGTGATCTGGCGTACGGAGAATGTCGCCACCTTCCTGCTCAAAGGCAGGCAAATCTACGTGGAAGGCCGGCTCGAAACTCGCAGCTACGAACAGGATGGGCAGAAGAAGTATTTCACCGAAGTGATCTGCGAAGCTCAAAACCTGGTGTTGCTGGGTGGCGGCGGTGGTCGCGGCGACGCACCCTCGGAGAGCTCCGGCGATTCCGAGCGTCCCGTCTCGATGCCGCGTTCGCAGCGCCCGGCTCCGGCCGCAGCGCCCTCGGCCCCGGCCGCCGACGAGTTCAACCAGGGCATCACCGACGACGACGTGCCGTTCTAGCGAACCGCGGTCAGACCATGCCTGTGTTGTGGGGCAGGCAATCTTACCTGCAGCCGCCTTTTTGGGCAGCTTTTTCGGGGCCGGCGAGCGTTTTCGATCACCGAAAAGCGCCGGCTGAAAGCCGGCGGCAGCCAGGATTGGCTGCCCCACATCGATGGGGCCCTTAATTAATAACGGTGAGAACTTCGCGGCGGCCGGCGTACTACATCGCTTAGTGGAGGTGATTGCATGGCCTTACCTATCGACAGCGACGCGCCGGCGGCCGATCTGGCCCGGTTTGACGATGAATGGACGAAGACCCCGGTTTCGTCGGACGAAATGTACAGCGATATGCCGGATGGGAGCTACGATGCCGTCATCGAAGATGCGCGCGTATCGGAGACCACCTCAACCGGGCGCCCGATAGTCATTTGGAAACTAAGAATCCAGGGGCCGCAGGCAGTGAACCGCGTGGTGACGAAGAACCGGGTGATCACCGAGAATACTCTCGGGTACCTCAGAGAAGAGCTGGAGAAGTGCCGCCTGCAGGTGTCGCGCCTCTCCGAGTTGCCCGCCCGGCTGGGAGAACTGGTGGATCGTCCCATTGGCCTTGAAAAGCGCACGAAGGACGGACGGACCAATTTCTACTTCCGCTGGGCAGCCAATCGAACCAGCCAAAATGGTCTGAGCGACGACGTGCCGTTCTAGGGTACGGCTGCATTCGGGACTCTGTCGACATCTGCAACGAGTAGGTTGCCGCCGTTGGTGGATATGACCGAGCGATTTGAGATGGAATGGGAAGGGCGAAGGTATTTCTTGTCGCCGCAAGGCTTCTATGATGCCCAAACATTTCTGAAGCCACCGAAGGCGATCCACCAACATCTCAAGGCAGTGTATGCTCGAGAACTTGAACTCGTTGTCCAAAAAGAACGAGACGTGCCGTCACTCCTGAAGCATAGCCGGCTGGCCAAGAAGCTCGGCCATTTGGATCTGGCCCAGAAGATAACCGAACAGGCACTATTGGCTGAGCCTCAAAACTGTTTCGCCATTGCCCGGCTTTCTTCCGTCCTCAGGTTAAAGGGCGAGCCCCGGAAAGCGCTCGAAGTCGCGAGCCGCATCCCTGAACGCGCTCAGACTCCCCAAATACTCACCTCAAAGGCGGCAGCGCTATGCGACCTTGAACTGTGGCCCGAGGCAGACAAGGTCGTCGGGCGCGCGCTGGGCTTGCTGAGAGGTCGCCCAAAACTGGAGGCTACCGAGGCATTCAGTGTCTTTCAGCGTATTCAGCATTCCCGAACCCTGTCCGCGCTGCGGCAGGAATAGGAATCCGCTGCGCAGGTGGGCAAGCTAAAGCATGCCCCACCAAGATCAGCCGGATTGGTGGGGCGTGCTCTAGCTTGCCCTGTGATAGCGTCTAGTGATTTTCCCCTTGCGTTTTCACTTTGCCGGAAAAATTTCGATAGGTGTAGGTGAAATAACCGACGGTCAGCAGCATGCCGGGGATGAACCACAGCAGGCCGATGCCGAGGCCGTAGGGAGCCGCCGCGGCGTTGTGAACGGTCAGCGAAAGAGCCTGGTCCCGGTTCGATGGCAGCACGTCGGGATAGAGCCCGAAAGCGGCGCTGGTCAGCATCCCGAGGATAAACAGGCATGAGCAGAGAAAGGCCGCGAGGCCGTTCCGCTTGATGGTGAGAATCCGGATGCCGATCAGGCCGGCCAGAGCGCAGAGCGGGAATGCGTAACCCCACGGGCGCGCGCGGAAGCTCTGCTGCAAATGCGGCTGAATGCGGAAACTGGCGACCGTAATCAGCACGACCCACGCCGCCAGAAGCCACCAGACACTCTGGGCCACGCGGCGCGCGCGGCGCTCCAACTCTGCTTCAGTCTTGAGCGCGACCCAGAGCGCTCCGTGCAGGGTCAGCGTCAGCAAGGCGGCAATCGCAATCAGAACTGTGTACCAATCGAGAATTCCGGTCTCTTTGCCGGCAGTGAAGTCCGTCCAAAGCGGCAGGAAAAACTCGCCGGAAACGTCCAGCGGGACGCCGCGAACCACGTTGCCGAGCGCGGCGCCGAAGAAGATCGCGAGCAGCGCGCTCGATGCCGCGAAGACCGCGTCCCAGAGCGGTTGCCAGACCAGACTTTGAATGTGGTTGCGGAATTCGATCGCGGCGCCTCTCAGGATCAGCAGCCAGAGCACGATCATCAACGGCAGGTAGAAGCCGCTGAAGCTCGACGCATAGAGCGCCGGGAAGGCGAAGTAGAGAGTGCCGCCGGCAGCCAGCAGCCACACTTCATTGCCGTCCCACACGGGACCGATCGAGCCCAGGACGATGCGGCGCTCGGCGTCGGTGCGCCCGATGAACAGGTGAACGATCCCGGCGCCGAGATCAAAGCCATCGAGGACCACATACATGGCGATCATGACGGCGACAAAACAGAACCAGGTGGTTTCCATGTCAGAGCCTCAAACCGTAGTGGCGCGCGATTCCAGGACACGCTCCGGGCCTCCATCGATTTCGCGGTAGACCAGGAACAGAAAGAGAATCGCGAGGATGGTGTAGATGCCCATGAAACCGATCAGCGTGAAAAGGGCATTGCCGGTGGATACTTGCGAGGAGACGCCGGCCGGGGTTCGCATGACGCCGTAAATCAGCCACGGCTGGCGGCCCACTTCGGCGGTGATCCATCCGGCGGTGTTCGCGATATAGGGGAACGGCAGCATCAGCAGTAGAAGCCAAAGCCGGGCGGTGGAGCGGTACAGGATGCCGCGCCAAAGGCCCAGCCAGGCCAGCACCATGACGCCGATCAGCATGGTTCCGAGCCCGACCATGATGTGATAGCTGTAATACAAGAGCGGAATATTGTCCGGCCAGCGGTCCGGCGAAAACGCGTCGAGGCCCTTCACTTCGGCTCCCCAGCGCTGATAGGTCAGGAAGCTGAGCGCTTCGGGAAGGATGATCGGATTATCGAGGCGGTGCTTTTCGATGTCCGGCTGGCCGACCAGAGCGAGCGGGGCTCCCTGCTCGGTCTGAAAGAGCCCCTCCATGGCGGCCAGCGTGGGAGGCTGATGGAAGGCGATGTTCTTGCCCTGCCCGTCGCCCGTGGGGAAGGCCATGAGAAGTGTGGAGATCGTCCCCGCGATCACCCCGAGGCGCACGAAGGTGCGGCCATAATCCTCATTGCGTTTTGTGAGAAGGTAGAACGCGCCCACCGAGGCCATCACAAAACTGCCGGTAACCACCGCCCCAATCATGTTGTGCAGGTATTGCCAGAACAGCCACGGGTTGAGCAGCAGCCCGGAAAGACTCGTCAGCAGGATCTCGCCGTTCACACCCAAGTGATAACCGACGGGATGCTGCATCCAGGCATCGGTCGCGATGATGAAGAAGCCGGAGAGCCACGATCCGGCGAAAACCAGGAAGGCGGCCCACCAGTGAGCCCTCGGTCCCAGCCGCTTTTCGCCGTAGAGCAGGACGCCGAGGAAGCTGGATTCGAGGAAAAAGGAAAACACGCCTTCCATGGCGAGAGTCTGCCCGATGACTCCGCCGGCAGCCTTGGAAAAGCGGGACCAGTTGGTGCCGAACTGAAACTCCATGGGGATGCCGGTGACGACGCCCATGGCGAAATTGATGGCAAAGATTTTCGTCCAGAATCGGGCCGCACGATTATAGTGCGGATTGCCGGTGCGCAGCGCCATGGTTTTGAGGATCAGGATCAACAGCGCGAGGCCCATGGTCAATTGCGGAAAGAGATAGTGAAAAGTGGCAGTGAAGGCAAAGTGCAGGCGGTGAACCGTTAAGGCGTCCATGATCGGGAAGGGTCCACTTCCTATCTTGGCGCAATCGGCGGCGGGTGGCGACTGGGCGGACGGTGCGCGACATGACGACGGCCCGCCGCGGACTCTGGTTCAACGCATGGTTGTATGCCACCTCGCGCTATCGGGCGGCGGAGACATTCCGCTCGCGAAACGGCTGATCCGCTTCATACAACGCGATCCTGATCCGGACGTCGTCCGCCAGCGCGGACTGGTTCTCTTGCATGGCCCGTGCCTGAGCCCTGCGCGCCGTCAGTGCCGCGTCGGCGAACTGCCTCTTCTCGGCGTACGCGGCCGCGAGCGTATCCAGCATTCGCGCGTCCTTTCCGCCGGAGAGCTCAACCGCCCGTATGGCGAACGCAAGGGCTTCGTCGCCGTTGCGGAGGGCCGCATCGGGCGAGGTCGCCAGTGCCCAGGCCGCCCGCCGCAGCGTCGGCGCGTCGTTCGGTTGCAGTTCGATAGCGACGCGCCAGTGTTCCAGGGCCTCCGCCATCCGCCCTTGCGCGGAGAGCGCGTCGCCCAGGCTGGCGTGGGCCTCCGCGTATTTCGGGTCGAGCTCGAGCGCGCTTCGCCATTCCCGGATGGCTCCCTCGGCATTCCCACGCTGCTTCAAAACCAGCCCCAGGTTGTAGTGCGCGGGCGCATACCCGGCGTCCGACTCCAGCGCTTTGCGCAGTTGAACCAGCGCCTCGTCGTGGCGCCCCAACTTCTCGAGCGCGCCGCCCAGATTGGCCCGCACCGCGGCGAAATCCGGCTTCAGTTCGGCCGCTTTCTCGAATTGCGCCACGGCTTCCTCCACGCGCCCCGTCTGAACCAGCAGTACGCCTAGATCGTTGAATCCCCGCGCGGACGCGGGGTCGGCCTCGAGCGACGCGCGGAGCTTGAGCTCGGACGCCTTCTGTAAATGAGCCCCGGATTCTTCCCGGTGGCCCGTCATGAGCAGCATGGTCCCCAGGTTGCGGTGCGCACTTTCGTCATCGGGGCTCAGTTCCAGAACTTTCCTCCACTGCGCGGCGGACGCCTCGTACCGTCCGGTCCGCTGCAAATACGTCGCGCTGTTGACCAGCCGGTAATAGTCGATGACCGGCCCGCCGATTTGCCGCAAGCCATCCGCCGGGATGTTTACAAACTCGGGAATATTCACCGCGCGATTGGCCGCGGTTGCGTTCTCGATCAGAATGGGCGGGCTGTCGTTGCCGTCCGCATCGATGTGCGTGAGAAACATCTGGGTGTAGGGCGACCTGGCCTTCGATGAAAACACCAGCCAGCGGCCGTTGGGCGAAAAGCTGTGCCACGAATTCATGCGGGGCGTGTTGCACCGCATGCGCCGCGCCTGCCCGCCCGCGGCGGGAACAATATACAACTGGCTGTCGGGACGCATGAGCTCCCCGTTGCGGCATTCGACGAACACGATCCATCGCCCATCGGGCGACACCTTGGGAAAGGTATTGCTCACGCCGTTCCGCCACGCGCCGGCGATCGGCTCCGGCGCGCCTCCCTGACCGTTGTGGAACGGAATCCGGTAGAGGCCATAGCTGATCTGGAGCTCGTTCGGGTCGTTGGCGAATTTCGCGAGCGGCACACCCGGCGGATTGGGGTCCGTGGCTGGGGCGCGGGCAAACACCAGGTACTGGCCGTCGGGGCTCCACACGGCGCCCATCTGCACGAAACGCGGGTCATCGGCGCCGGGCAGCGGCTGGAGCACTCCCGTCTGGCGGCTGTACCAGCTCAGAATTCCGCGCGTCGGATAGAACACCTGGAGGAACCGGTAGTCCTTGAAATTGGCCACGTAATAGTTGCTGGGGGGCTCTTCGGAAGCGGCAGCCATGGAGGCCGGATTGACCGTGGTCACCACGTACTGCCCATCCGGGGAAAGCTGCGACATGAAGCCGACCCGGACATTCCCCTTCAGCTTTCCTTGCGGCGAACTCCACTGAATTACGTCCTGCTTGCGGATGGCCATCTCGAGCGCGACCGGCGCCAGGATGTACATCCCCCGATTATTTTGCAGGCCATCCAGATCCATTCCCATGGTCTTGCCGTCCGAAGAGAAGGAATGGCAGTTGGCGCACACCGGCAGGTTTTCCATCACCAGCCGGCTGCGGGCTTCGCCCACGCTGCGAACTCTCCAGGCGACCAGCGGCACGGCCTCCGCGGACAGGGGTTTGATGACGCCTTTCTCCAGCTCCGAGGGCATCAGCGGCACGTCGCGATAGAAGACGGGTGCGCCCACTGCGTCCTTCGAAGTGCGAATGGCGACCTTTCCACGGGAGACGGCCTGGTCCGGGGCGTCACCACGAAAGCCGGCGATGGTCACCGTGGCCGCGCTTGCGACCGAATGCCGCTTGATGGCCTGCCACGTGACAAGGTCCGGCCTCCAGGAATGCGCCGCCGCCAGTTGGGGTGTGAGAGAGGGCGGCTGGTTGGTTTCGGCGACGCAATCGGGATCGATTCTGCCGATGCGCATGCGCTCGCCCTTGGAGGTCGCGTGAATGGTGGCCGGACCATCGCCGAATGAGACGTCGATCCGCCAGAAGGCGACGCCTTTCGCGCCATCGCGCCACAGGAATGTCGGGGGTGTGATTTCGGGCGGAAAGATCGACCCGTCCTCCGGATAATCGATGGTGATCGCCGTTACTGCGCGGGACTCCGGCGGGCCGGGCGCGGGACCCTGGCGGGCTTCCACGCCATCGGAGGAGCCCGCGGCCAGCGCCATCAGAAGCCCGGTGAGAAGAATCAACCGGGGCGACCAGCAGGCCATCATTGGCGTCCCACCATAAAACCAGCTTACAGCCCGGCGTGGTAATGAGTGAATGGGTAGCGAAGCCTAATTGTTAACGATTGACGTTGCATCGTCCCGAATGGCGGGAACCAGCAGGACGAAGAACTTCATGACGCAATGGTATCGCAGGAGCAAACCGGCTACAGCTATCCAATTCCAAAAGCGGGAATTGGTAACAGTCCCCATTTTGTTGGCGGGCTCCTTCACTCGCTCAGCGCCCCTACATGCGCGGCGGCGGCGCTGGCCAGGCCTTGCAGACTGTAGCCGCCTTCCAGCACCGATACCACGCGGCCTCCGGCGAGGTCCATCACGGTGCGGGTGAGATCAGCGAAATCTTCGTCGGTGAGGGTGAAACGGCCGAGCGGGTCGCCGATGCGGGAATCGAAGCCGGCGGAGATCAACACCAGGTCGGGATGGAAACGTCGCGCGGCGGGCATCAGTGAATCTTGGACCGCGCCCAGGATCTCCTCGCGGCCGGAGCCCGCCGGGAAAGGGAAGTTCATGGTGTTTCCCCGCGCGGCGCCAACGCCGGTCTCATCGGCGCGGCCCGTGCCGGGATAGAGCGGCCACTGGTGGCTGCTGAAGTAGAAGACCGAGGGATCGGAGTAGAAAATGTCCTGCGTGCCGTTGCCGTGGTGCACGTCCCAATCGACAATCAGGACGCGCTCGAGCGAGTGCCGGCGCTCGGCGTAACGCGCCGCGATGGCGACGTTGCTCAACAGACAGAAGCCCATGCCGCGGCCGGCGGTCGCGTGATGGCCGGGCGGGCGCACGTTGCAGAATGCGTTGCGGACGCGGCCGGAAACCACCGCATCCACCGCATTCAGCGCACTGCCGGCGGCGTGCAGCGCGGCGTCCCAGGAGCTGGCCGTGATGTCGGTATCGCCGGTCGAGAGGCAAGCGAGGCCTCGCTCGACGTCCTGTTTGGCCGTGCGCAAATATTGCGGCGTGTGGCAGAGCAGCAGCTCATCCTCGGTGGCGGCGCGCGAATCGAGCGGCAGAAGCCGGTCGAGCAGGCCGGCCGAGCGCAGACCGTCGAGCACGACATCGAAGCGTTCCGGGCGCTCGGGATGTTGGCGGCCGGCGAGGTGGCGGCGGCAGACGGGATCGGCGGCAAGAGCGGTGGGTAGTTGCATATCAGACACGGCTCCTTTCAGACACCTCTTTGGTTGCCCCAGAGATCCACGTGCAGGCGCGGGCTGAAGCGGAAGCCCTCCTGCTTGCAGATTTCGGCAAGCCATGCGCCGCGTTCGCGCAGCACCTCGCGGTCTGTGCCCTCGGGCATGAGAATGGTGTGGTTGCGGCCCGCGCCGATGGACGCCAGCAAGGCGCGCACTTCTTCCACGTCGCCGGGCTTCTCGATAACGAACTTGAGCTGATAGGGGTAGCGGGCCATCAATTGCAGGAGCGGTTGGAGCTCGGTGCGCACGCGGTCGTGCTGCGCGGCCCAGGGACCCCGCGGCGTGGAATTCGAGAGCTTGGGGCTGATGCTCATCAGGTCGCAGGCCACCGGCTGGAAAACCGTGCCGGCGGTCTCGATGGTAAGGTGCAGGCCGAGCGCGCGCAGCCGTTCAGTGAGCGGAATAATGTCCGGTGCGATCATCGGTTCGCCGCCAGTGATCACCACGTGGCGCGCGGGATGCGCGCGCACCTCGTCCAAAATCTGGTCGAGCGAAAGCTCCGCGCCTTCCGGCTGCCAGGAGGTATACGGCGTGTCGCACCACGAGCACCGCAGGTTGCAGCCGCTGGTGCGGATGAAGACCGACGGCACGCCCACCAGCGCGCCTTCGCCCTGCAGCGAGTAGAAAAGTTCAGCGATCTTCAATGCCGGCCTCTTCAAAACCTTTTCGCCGCAGCAGGCACGCGTCGCACCGGCCGCAGGGGCGGCCATCCGGAGCGGGATCGTAGCAACTGTGGGTCAGCGCAAACGGCACCCCCAGCTCGTGCGCCAGTCTAACGATTTGCGCCTTGGAAAGATCGAGCAGCGGCGTGTGAATGCGCAGCCGCGTACGGCCCTCGACGCCGGCTTTGGTAGCCAGGTTGGCCATCCGCTGGTAGGCCTCGATGAACTCGGGACGGCAATCCGGATAGCCGGAATAATCCAGCGCGTTGACGCCCATGAAGATGTCGGAGCTCTCCAGCACTTCGGCCCATGCCAGCGCATAGGAAAGAAAAATAGTGTTGCGCGCCGGCACGTAGGTGATGGGAATGCCGTGGGCCATTTCGCCGGCCGAGCGGCTCTTGGGCACCGCGATATCGGCGGTCAGCGCGGAGCCGCCGAAAGCGTCAAGCCCGATTTCGAGCACCAGGTGCCGCACTACGCCGCAATGCGCGGCGATGCGGGCCGCGGCCTCCAGTTCGAACTTGTGGCGCTGGCCGTAATCGAAGGAGAGCGCATAGCAGGCGAAGCCGTCGCGCCGGGCCAGCGCCAGGCAGGTGGAGGAATCGAGGCCGCCGCTGAGCAGGCAGATGGCTTTCTTGGGAGATGCGTTCAACGGAGAGTCCTCTATAATTATAGCGGTCGTCGCCACTTGCGAATCCGCTTCCTCACCTCCACTCCGCTCGATATCGCCCGCGGCAGCGGCACGTACGTGGGGATGCGCGCGCTGGCGCGGGCTCTCGAAGCTCTGGGTCACATCGTGGATTTCGAAACGCCGCGCCTGCGGCTGCCGGTCTTCACGGCCCAGCGGCTGGCCTTCAATCATGGCCTGCGCGCGCGGCCGGATTACGATCTCACGGTGGGCTTCGATATGGATGGCTACCGCATCGCGGCGGGCCGGCGGCACGTGGCGTCGCTCAAGGGAGTGATCGCCGACGAGGTGCGCTTCGAATCCGGTTTGACGCGCCTCACCATGGGCGTGCAGGCGCGCTGCGAGCGGCTGCACGCGCGGCGCGCCGCGCGCGTGTTGGTGACCAGCCGGTATTCCGCCGGCCGCGCGCGGGAATGCTACGGGTTGGAGCGTGCGCCCGCGGTAGTGCCGGAGTTAATCGATCTGACGGAATGGCGCAGGCTCCTGGCGGAAGCCGGCGGCCGGCCGCACGGCCGTTTCAGGCTCCTGTTTGCCGGCCGCTTTTACCGGCGCAAGCGCGTGGACGTGCTGCTGCGCGCGGCAGCCGCCCTGGCGACGCGCATTCCAAACCTGGAGCTGCGGATCGTGGGCAATGGCCCGTGCGCGGCCGCCTGGCAATCGCTCGCGGCCGGTCTCAAATTGCGCGGCGCGGTCGCCTGGCTGGGCGACGTTTCCCGCTCGCAACTGGTGGATGAGTATCGCGCCTGCGATCTCTTCTGCCTGCCCAGCGTTCAGGAGGGCTTCGGCATCGTGCTGCTGGAGGCCATGGCCGCCGGCAAAGCCATTGTGGCCTCGCGCGCCGCGGCCATTCCGGAAGTTGTGCCGCACGGCTTGCTGGTAGAGCCCGATAGCCCCGAGGCGCTGGCGGCTGCGATTGAGGATCTCCACCGATCGCCCGCGAAGCGCGCGGATTTGGGCCGGGCGGGCGCGCAGTGGGTGGAACAGTTCGACGCGCCGCGCGTGGCGCGCCTGTTTTTGGAAGCCGTAAATGGAGTGGTCACTGGACCGTCAGTGTGATGTGGAACGAAAGCTGCCGGGCGGCGGCGGCGCGGCCGGCGACGGTAACCACGCGGCCGCGGTCGACCACGATGTCATCGTCCGGTTGGGCGACGTTTGACTGCGGCAGCGGTTGCCGTCCGAAGGCCAGGTAGAATTTCACGCGCCCCGGCTGATCGAGCCAGACCTGGTTCGGCAGTTCGATGGGCTCGGTCTCGATGGGTTGCATGCGCTCCACGGCGTGGTTCACGATTTCCCGCCAGCCGCCGTCCGGCGCTTCCTGAAGGACCCGCACATAGCCGCTGTCGTTGGCCGCGATCTGGAGCTTGAAGGTAGTGCCGGCCGCAACCAAGCCTGTGGCCGCGGAATCGGCCTCGACGAACTCGCCGCCGGACGTCTTCCGCAAGATGCGGTATTGAATGCCAAGGTGATCGGCCGGCGCGGCAGTAGCCGTTTTCGCTAGCGGGCGGATTCCGGCGGCGCCCGGAACGATTCCACCAACGGCGCCAGCACGTCCGCCGCCACCACCCGCGGACAAGGTGCCGTAAAACAGCATGCGGGCGTCCGGGGATGCGGCGGTGGCCTTTGCCTCGGCGATTGCGCCGGTGGTCACCGCGTTGTGCGGCGCGGCAGGTAGATTCCGAAGCTCTCCGGCCTTATCGAGGGATACGGGGGTATTGACCGTGGGTGGGCCGGCTTGCACTTGCACCATCTGGGTGCCCGCTGAAACCGCGAATTCCGCCTTCTCTTTTGGCGCGACATCCTTTGGCGGCAATGGTACGGGCGGCGCTGGGGCCGGGGCCATCGGCATGCTGGCGGGAGGCAGTTTTTTCGCCTTGGCCACCACGTCATCGGCACGCGACGGCAGCCGTCCTGCTGGCGCAAGGGCCGGCGCGGGCGCCGGCACAGGCGATGGCAGAGCGGCAACCGGTGAAGGCACCGACGGCTCCAGCTTGGCGACTGTGACCTCGGGCGCGGCGGCCGGGCGGCGGCGGACCGCGACGGTCGCGACGATCGCCACACTGGCCAGCACCACGGCCACTGCGGCTGCCGGAAGCGGTTTCCACCAGCGGCGCAACCACGACTCGGGCGCGGGCGCATCAAGCGCCGCCAAGAGGTGCGCGCGAGCGGCGGGATCGCTCAAGAGGTCGCGCAGCGATTGCTCGCGCGCGAGCGCATCGAAGAGTTCCTGATCCTCCAACGCGGCGGCAAACAGCGCCTGCCGCTCTTCGCCGGTCAGAGTGCCGGTCGCGTATCCGCCCAGCAGTTTTTGGATCTCGTCCCGGCTCATGGCTGGCGCTCCCAGTCTCCGCCCATCAGCTCCAGCAGGTGTTTGCGGCAGCGGTAGTCCCAGGTGTAGACGGTATTGATGGCCGCGGCCTGCATGATCTTCTGGATTTCGGCGAACGTGTTCCCTTGCAGCTTGAGGCGGATCAACTCGCGGCAGCGTTCCCCCAACTGCGCAATGGCGCGGGCCAGGCGATCCAGCATCTCCCGGCGCTCCATTTGATCGGCCGGGTTGGCATCCAGATCGGGCAGCGGGATATCGGTGATGGAGACCTGACTATACTCGCCGCGGCGGGCGGCTTTGCGGCGCTGGCTCATGATTTTATAGCGCACGATCTGGAGCGACAACGGCAGCAAATCTTCCACGCGGTCGAGGTGCGCGTATTTTTCATGCAGCAGCATGAGCACCTCCTGGGCCAGGTCTTCGGCGGCATCTCCCGCATAATGGGATGCCGCGAACCTGACAATCCTTTCACGAAGCTGGGCCAGGATCTCTTCGCGCTGCACGGTTGGTTCTGAGGAGATCATAGCATTGGGGTGTTTGCGCCGGCTGCTTGCTACAATTTCCTTGTGGCCCGGGTGCTGATGGTATCTTCGGAAGCCGCGCCGCTGGCCAAGACGGGTGGCCTAGCCGACGTGCTCGGCGCGCTGCCCATCGCGCTCGGCGAAACCGGCGACGAAGCCGCCGTGGTGATTCCGCGCTATGGCTCCATCGATCTCAAAGGCGCGCGCCGGGTCTACGACCAGATTCCCATCTACCTGGGGCCGGCCCGCCATGTGGTGGCCATCTACCAGGCGATCGGCATGGCTTTTCCGCTCTACCTGGTGGATTGCCCACCGCTTTTCGACCGCAAGGGCTTCTATGGCGAATCGGGCGTGGACTACCCCGATAACCACATCCGCTTCGCGGTCTTCGCGCGCGCCGCACTGGCGGTGGCGCGACTGCTCTACCGCACCGAGGTCTTTCACTGCCACGATTGGCAGGCGGGCCTGGTGCCGGCCCTGCTGCGGAGCTCTTTTTCCACCGACCCGACGTTTATGGGGTCGAAGACCGTCTTCACCATCCACAACCTGGGTTACCAGGGGCTGTTTCCGCTGTCGGCGTTGGCGGAAGCCGGGCTCGACCCCGCGGTCTTCCGGCCCGACGGCCTGGAATTCTTCGGGCGCGTCAGCTACATCAAGGGCGGCATCGAGTTTGCCGACGCATTAACCACCGTCAGCCCCACTTATGCCCG
>Ga0209039_10000377_pt1 | contig 43564 bp, 19 predicted proteins | sample BogFormECP12_OM1_FD_188238 | JGI IMG/M metagenome (GOLD analysis project Ga0209039, IMG submission 188238) | Bog forest soil microbial communities from Calvert Island, British Columbia, Canada - ECP12_OM1 (SPAdes) (version 2) | ecosystem: Environmental > Aquatic > Freshwater > Wetlands > Bog ...
GGGAGCGCGCTACGGCATTCGTCGAGCAATCCTTAGCGACGGCCACAGTGCTGGCTCCGATCATCGGCTATGAGCAGGCCACCGCGCTGGCTAAGGAAGTGAGCGCCAGCGGGCGCACGATCCGGGAAGTCGCCCGCGAGCGCAGTGGCATTCCGCCCGCCGACCTGGAGCGGTTGCCCGGCGTCTTAAGACCGGAGCCGGCAGCTTCCCCACTTTGTATCGTTCGCTTAAACTCTATGATGAAGATAGCCCGAGGCGCCAGGCAGCGCTGAGGAGGTCCGATAAGTTGCGATGAGCGGGGAGAGCGTGCCTGTGACCCTGCCGACGGTTTTCACCATCGGCCATTCGACGAGAGATCTTGAAACCTTCATCGAAATGCTGCGCGTTCACAGCGTGACGCACCTGGTGGATGTGCGGACCATCCCGCGCTCTCGTCACAACCCGCAGTTTAATCGTGATACCCTGCCGGAAGCACTTCGCCTCGCAGGAATCGACTATACCCACATGGAGCAGCTAGGCGGACTGCGCCATGCACGTCCAGACTCCCCGAACACTGGCTGGCACAACTCCTCGTTCCGGGGTTTCGCCGATTACATGCAAACGCCGGAATTCGAGGCCGGTCTGGAGAGGCTCATTCAACTCGCGGCACGCGAGCCAGTCGTGATTATGTGCGCCGAGGTGGTACCCTGGCGCTGTCATCGCTCACTCATAGCGGACGCACTGAAGGCACGCGGCGCGCAGGTCGAACATATCATGAGCGCAAGCCGGACACAGCCGCACTTGCTTACACCCTTCGCAAAGGTCTCCGGCATCCGCATCACCTACCCTCAGGAGACAGGTTGACGTCAGGAAATGCACTAATGGGCCCGATGAAGACGACGGTTGCGTGGCGTTGAGGTGGAAGCGGTCACGCTGGTAGCAACATAGCACCTGGTGGCGTTCCGAGGCCGTTTCGTCCAATTCTGGATTGCTGCTTTCGAGGTTCCCCGATTTCCCAAAGGCAGAAACGCAAGCTTATACTGTTGCAGAGCAAGAGGTCCAAATACATTCTTTTGCCGTAAGGAATTGGAAGGCTGGAATTCCTGGCAGGAACTGAAGGGGACATATGATCGCCACATCTGCCGGTGCTGCAAGTCTCTCTCCGTGGTGGAGACATTCGGCCATCCTCGTTATGATCGCTGGCTTCTCGGTTCTATCCCTTGTCACTGTCCTGACAGCCACCACGAGGTGAGCGGATTCCCTGGACCAGAGGCGTTCTTTGGACCAGGCGAAGACCAGGAAGGATGATTGAGTTCCTGCCAGGTCTGCGGGCGGATTACTGAGATGGCACAACGGTCGAACCGGCGCTTTCTAAACCTGGTATCGGTAGAGGTCCTTCGAGACCGTGGGGCTTATAGGGAAGGAAGCGGGCGGATTCCATCATGGCCAGGAGTTGTTGACTCCACGAAAGACCGAATACATTGGCGCAGACCACAAACGTCAACTCAGATTTCGCTTGCAATCCTGCGGCGGACCATACATACCGACATTGCCGCGTATCGTTCCGATTCCAGAAGTTGGTAAATGCTGGGCGACAAGGCAGTATTTATCGTTGGAATGCTGCCGAAGTTACCTGGCTGGATAAATCGGCATGTCGAACTTTGGCCAGCGGCAGAGTCTGAATCGATCTGAGAACGGTGTGCCACGGTAACTTCGGAGGGCCGCATGTCAAGTGTCAGCTTCACGTCTCCCGTGAAGACGCTATTCGTACTATCGGTGGAGAACGAGCCGGGATGGTCTATGTCCACCCAACGATAGGGAAGCGTCAAGTCTCCCACTTTCACGTTGGCCCGCATGGAGGGCTTGCCCTTCTCGTCGAGTCCGAACAACTTCTCCGCCAGAACGGCTCCCGGAGTGCGCCCATCGGCTATGCCCGCATCGCACTCCACACGGCAAGCCGTTCTTCCGTTTTTCCGAATAGCCGATCAATGCAGCTTGGAGGATCCGTCGTGACCACGACTCAGTCGCGCTCAACAGAGCCGCTGATCGGTAGAGAGCTGACGGACGCTAACTTCGCATCGCGATTTGAATCGTAGTCTCTTTGAGGCCTGGCGTGCTTGCCGTAAGGGCGAGAGCGCCGGCGGCTCGCGAGGCGCGGACAACTACCAGCGCCTTGCCGTGGAACAGCTTTCGCTGATTGCCCTGGTACGTTTCCTCGCTGGTCAGGTCCGCGCTCCCTACGGCGGCGATGGTTCCCGGTCCCTTGAGGGTGAAAGTGATCTGATGCTCCGCGTTGGGATGCGGCAGGCCGTTGGCATCCACTGCTTCCACGGTCACGAAGGCCAAATCCTGGCCGTTGGCGCTCAGTTGCGTCCGGTCGGTGGTCAGGCGGACCTGCACGGGTTCGCCCACGGTGCGTAACACGGTTTCCGCAACCGGCTTGCCGCCTTGAATCGCGACTGTCTTCAAAACGCCCGGCGCATAGGGCACGCTGAAGTTGGCCTTGAAGCGCTCCGCCTGGGTGGTGTGTTTCTGGGCGATGGGCTCGCCATTCAGATACAGGCGCACAGCGTCGGCCCGGGAGTAGATCTCCACCTCGAGCGGCTTGCCCTCCATCCCGGGCCAGGTCCAGCTCTGGTAGACCGGATAGACGCCCCAGCGCGTCACGTACAGTTCGCGGCCTTCGGGCGCGGGCTGGCGTACGCCCAGGTAGAGTTTCTCGCCGCGGTTCCAGAGGATGTTGCGGTAGTGCGCGATGGCCTTGCGGTGGCCGCAGATATCGATATCGCCGCAATCCGCGCCGTGACAGGGGTACGGGGCCCCGTAAGCCTCCCGACTGGTGTCCTTCGGATCGCGGTAGTACCACCGTCCGAGGCCCGATTCGCCCAGATAATCGATCGCGGTCCACACGAAATCGCCCACGATATACGGAAAGTCGTTCACCAAGGCCCAGTAGTCGAACGTGGCCTGGGGGAACGATTCGGTGCAGGCCATGAGCCTCGACGGCACACGCTTGTGGTCGGCCACGTGGCTCTCGAGGTTGTAGTTATAGCCGGCTAGATCGAGCGCGGAATAGAATCCGTCCGTGTTGGGCCAGTTAGGAACGAAGTTCAGGGCGGAGGTGATGGGGCGCGTGCGGTCGAGCGAGCGCAGGTAGTCCGCAATCATCTTGGCTTCCTGGGCGCCGAGCGGCTCGCCGCGCTCCGGAATCTCATTGCCGATGCTCCAAATCGCCACGGAGGGATGATTGCGGTCGCGCAGTACCATGGCTTCAATATCGCGCTGCCACCAATCCTTGAACGCGACGCTGTAATCAAACTGGTTCTTGCCCCGCGACCAGCAGTCGAACGCCTCATCCATCACCAGCATGCCCAGCCGGTCGCAGGCGTCCAGAAACGCCGGCGAGGGTGGGTTGTGCGCGGCCCGGATGGCGTTGAAGCCGGATTGCTTCAGGATCTGCACGCGCCGTTCCTCGGCGCGGTCGAACGCAGCGGCGCCCAGGAGGCCGTTGTCGTGATGCACGCAGCCGCCGGTCATCTTCACCGGCTTGCCGTTCAACAGGAATCCCTTCCCGGCGGACCACTCGATGGAGCGGACGCCGAATGGCGTAGCGACTTCGTCAACCGCCTTGCCGTCCTCGATCACGCGCGCCACTGCGCGGTAGAGGTTCGGGGATTCGGGCGACCAGAGGGCGGGCTTCTCAATGGCGATTTCCTGATTCACCTCCACCGACTGCCGGGGGTCCACCGCGGCGTTGTTGTCCGACTGGCCGGCGGCGGCGCCGGCGGGGCCGTAAACCACCGTGCGCAACACCACTTTCGAGGGGGCGTCGGAATCGTTGGCGATGCGCGTCTTCACCGCAACCTTGGCCCGCGCGGCGCTCACTTCGGGAGTCGTGACGAACACTCCCCAGGGGGCGATGCGCACCGGGCCGGTGACGTTCAGCCACACGTGGCGGTAGATGCCGGAGCCCGCGTACCAGCGCGAGTTGCGGTGCTTGGATTGATCCACGCGCACCGCCAGTATGTTATTCGCGCCAGGCTTCAAGTGTCCGGTCAGATCGTGGAAAAAGCTCGTATAGCCGTAGGGGTGCGTGCCCAAGTCCTGGCCGTTGATGTACACCGTGGCGTTCATGTAGACGCCTTCGAACTCGATGTTGACACGCCTCTCGCTCCAGGAAGCCGGGACGGCGAAGGTCCGACGGTACCAGCCCACGCCGGCGGGGAAGAAGCCGCCACTTCCGGTCGTGGGGTTCTGGGGATCGATCTTGCCTTCGATGCTCCAGTCGTGCGGCAGATCCAGGGTCCGCCAGGCCGCCGCGTCGAAGGCAGGGGCTTCGGCCCCGGCCGGATCACCAAGAAGGAATCTCCAGTCGTGATCGAACAACAACCGCTGGCGCAGCGGTTGCTCCGTGCTCGCGGCCTCGCCGGGCCGCAAGACGCCCGCCACGGGCAGGATCACGCAAAATGTTCTTCGGTTCATATTAGACCGGCATCGATCTCAGTCGAAGCTTTTTTACCCAACCGTCATTGTCGTTCGATTCGCGTTCGCAAGGCCTCGGATCGCCGCATTCCCGGAAAGGAGGCGCTGGATTCGCTCACGGCCGGGTCGTTGAGCGACAAGTGTGCAGGACAACCACGGGCTCGCACCCAGCAGTGCGACGGTTCGCGCAATCGTAAGTATCGTCAATTGGGACCTACTTCGCCGCCGGAACGGACGTGTATGTCCGTCCCCAGAATTTATCGGCCCATGGGATGAAGTACTTCCAATTCGGTCCGTCGGTGTGCCCACCGTCATGCTGGCGCCAGGCTAACTGGCCGTTGAGGAGGCCTTCCAATACTGGCGGCATCTTTTCGGTCTTGTAGTCGTCGGAACGGCCCAGGTCCTTCGCCCCCAGCAGGCGGAACACCGGCTGGGCCGCGATGGCGGCCATGAAGCTGCCCTGGTGATCGAGCCATTTCGCATCGCCCTTTTCCGGCACGCCGTAACTGACAAACGTCAGCCGCGGCGCGCACAGGGCGATGAGCTCATGCGCGTCCACCGGAAGATCGCCGGGGTTCTTGCTGCCGAAGCTGGCGTCGGCAGCGCCGTATTTCAAAAAGTTGCCGGCCATCCAATGGTATTCGCCTGTGCCCGTGAGGTTCTCGACCGCTTCTCCCCAATTACGCCGGTGCAGTTTGGCGCCGCCCTCGCCGGAGGAGCCAATCAGCACGATGGCGAAACGCGTGTCATAAGCCATGGTGACGAGTGCCGCCTTCCCGTAACGTGATACTCCCTCAATGCCGACCTTTTTGGCATCGACGGTCTTGTCGGTCTCCAGATAATCGAGGCCGCGCGCGGCGCCCCATGCCCAGGCGCGCAACGCTCCCCAATCGTCCGGCTTGCGGGGCATGCCCTTATTGACGAGGCCGATGATGCCCTTGGTCAAACCCGCCCCGTTATCGGCCTGAATGCTGCCGGGATTGATACCAGCAAAGCCCCAGCCGTCGGCGATCAACTGATCCGTGGATGGCGGATCGCCGCCGTTCATAGCGGCCATGGCGGCGGCGCCACCCATGCCCGCGCGTCCGCCAGCGGGAGAAGCGCCTGCGATGGAAACTTGCCCGCCAGCCGGAGGAGCTTGCCCACCAGCGGCCGGAGGCGTTTCAGGGCCACCGGGGCCCCCACGGCGGGCCGCACCGGGCGCGCCACCGCCGGGAGGCGCACCGAATCCCCCGAAGCCGCCGGCGGCTCCGGCAGGCTGCAAGCCCGGCAGACCGCGGCCTCCAAACATCATCATCACCGGGACTGGCCCTTTCGCATCGGCAGGTACGACCAGCGTCATCTGAATATCCACATTGATCGCCGGGAACGATGAGTTGTCGACGTGACCGGTCAGCGCTTTACCGATCACCTGGCGCCCTGCGACGGTCGCGGTGATCGTGTTCGTGACGGTCCACGTTACCTTCGGCACGTTCCTGGGAACGCGGCCGAGCACTTCCCGGTCGAAGTCCTCAACGATCTCCGGACGGCGCTGATTCCACCACATGTCCGCCGTGGTGACCTTCCGGCCGTTCTTCAACGTCAGGACGTCAGGCAGGTCTGGGAACGGGTTGGCCGTGGATTCGTCGTAGTTGGCGTGATTCGGCGCGGTCTCATTGCCGTTCGGGCCGGGGCGCAGGGCTTTTATGCCAAGCTGATCCATCATGTTCTGATGGTCCTGCACCGCAGTCCAACTCATGGATGCGGGCGTGTCGGCGGCATTCGCGGCCGGGGCCGGCTGCGCGGTTTGTTGGCCAGGCAAACTAATGGAAAGGAGAATCGCCATCGCCGCAACCAATAGGCGCGCTGATGCGAGCACCGGGAAACGAGCGGACCATTGCTTCATTATTATTGAGGCCTTTCTCTTGGAACTTCACGCCTTGGCATGCATCCCAGGCGCCAATATAGTTCGAAGGCACGATTATAGGTGCTTTCCCCCTTCGGAGCAACACACAGTGTTTACCAATTGAAAGGACAGGCACAATGCCGCCGCTGAGGCTCGGGTGCTGGCCGCCGGAGGCGTGTCGCGCCCAGGCTCTTCCCACGAAGAGCGGTATAACGCATGAGGCGAACAAACGAAGAAGACTCGGGTGGGGCTCACCACGGTCGTCACCCGACTATGATGCGCTGCTGGCCGACATCCAACAGCGTCCGGAATAAGCGTTCGGCAGGGCTGCGCTTACACGGTGGTTACACGTGTATACACTTGGCTGCACAGTAGGCCCGCCTCGAACCGAACCGGCCCTTTCTCGCGCTAGTAAAGTGTGATACGTTAAGCCGTAACAGGGAGTTCACCCAGATGGGCCTAGCCGATGTACCGGTGCCGCGTCGCAGGGAAGCTCCTGAGGCTGTAGTGGAGCGAGAGGAATTGGTGGAGCGCGTGGCCTCCAGCAGCGCCTTAGAGAGGGCGCCTCGCCTAAAAGCTTTCTTCCTCCACGTGTGTCGGTGTGCTCTCGACAACAAGCCCGAAGCGGCAACGGAACATCAGGTTGGCATTTCTGTTTATGATCGGCCGCCGGGTTACAACCCGAATGAGGACAACATTGTCCGCTCCCAGGCCCGGCTGCTGCGCATGAAGCTGGAGCACTACTTCGCCAATGAGGGCAAGGACGAGTCGATCGTCATCACCATCCCAAAAGGCAGGTATCTACCCGTCTTCGAGCCTCGTTCCAAAGAGCCGGTCGCGTTCCCCGCACCAGCGCAGGGCAAGCCTCGCCGTTTGCTACTGGTCCTTATCGGGTCAGCCGTGCTGTTCGGACTCGTAATTACCTGGCTCGGCTACCAGCAGTTCCGGTTGAAATCTCACACTCCAGAGGCTGTGATCGCTCCCGCTGGTTCGGTTTCCCTCCCGGAACAGAGCGGGGCGAGCCAACTGCCGGTCGCATCGGCCCCCGTCGCCGGCGAAATCCGTATCGCCGCCAGTCATGCGGGTGCTCCTTACGTGGACTCGTGGGGGCACCGGTGGGAAGCTGACCGTTACTGTGAAGGAGGCGTTTCCCACCCCGGCCCGCGGCATTTCTTCCCTCCTGTGGCCGATGAAGGCCTGTTCCGAACAATGAGGGAAGCGATCTCAGCCGACATGACCGTCCCGCAATCGCAGCGTCAGTTTCGGTACGACATCCCAGTGCGTTCGGGCGTTTACGAGTTGAGGCTCTATTTCGCCGATCCCCTCAGGCAGCCGGATGTGGACCAAAAGGAGGACTCCCAGAATCTCCGCCATTTCCACGTAAACCTGAACGGACATCCGTTGCTGGTGGACTTCGATCCGATTGCCGACGCCGGTTCCGCTGCGGTTGATGTACGCGTTTTTAGGGATGTGTACCCAACCTCAGACGGCAGGATCCACCTGGAGTTTCTTTCGAGTTGGGGGCAGCCGGCATTCGTGAGTGCGCTGGAACTGACCCCGGGTACGCCGGGAAAGATGAAGCCAATTCGGCTATCGGCTCATCGATCGGATTTTGTGGATGGTGACGGCACTCGCTGGAGCGGGGACAATTACTTCATCGAGGGGCGCACCGACCTGGTTGGAAATACCGGGCCAAGGCCAAAGGTCCCTGGTCTTTATGCCGCCGAGCGGCACGGTAATTTCTCGTACGCCATACCCGTTGTACCGGGAAGCTACACAGTCAAGCTCCACTTCCTCGAATCGTTCTTCAGCCCTTTGATTCGAGATGCGGGCTGCCGGGGTGTGGGCTGTAGAGTTTTCGATGTCACCTGCAATGGCGTCATGCTGCTTCAAAATTTCGATATCTTTCAGGCAGCCCCCGGGGCGTTCCGGCCTGTAGTCCGCGAATTCCACGGGCTGCATCCTAACGGCCAGGGCAAGCTGCTGCTTTCTTTCTCGCCGAAAGTGGATTACGCCGAGGTGAGGGCCATAGAAGTCATCGACGAAGCGAAATAGAGGGGAGCACCTTTCCGCCCCGTGCGAGACCGCTATTCGATCCCCGACGGCCTGCCATTGAACCGCTTTGGCGCGTCTTTCAGTGTTCCAGCCTTCGATTTTGGCAGACACCCATGGTGTCTCAGGACATGGGATGCTCGGCCACTCATCTCGCCTTGACGCCGCTTGGAACTGCAATTCGCCGGCACCAGTGGATCATAGCAAGTGGCACGCCAAGCTTCGAGGCATTCCCCCCCAACCAAATGATGGCCACACCGGCGCTCCCGAGATTAACAGCGATATTTAACTGGACACACCGTGATATCCACTCGTAACACCCCTTATTAAAATAGTATAAACGGATTACAATCTGTTTGGCTTCGGGTCATATGGGGCGAAAGGTCCATAGGTGTATTTAGAGGAGTATAGTCTGAAATCAGAAGGCATTGTTCCCAATGCTCGCCAGCAGCGTTTGTTTGCACCGTTTCCACCCGTATGGGCTCGTGCGTGTGGCCCTTGTTCTGAATCTTGCGACTAAGAAAATTGAGGAGAAAGGCATGACAAAAACCAAAATGCTGTTCAGAATGCACACATATCATACCCTGCGGCTACCCCTGTTGCTGGTACTCGGCATCGTGTTGCTGAGCATCGCGGCATACAGCCAGGACACCGCCAGTTTACTGGGGACCGTGACCGACCCTTCCGGGTCCGCCGTCCCAAACGCCACGGTCGTGATCACAAACACGGATACTGGAATTGTTCGTTCCACCACAACGAACACCACGGGCAGCTTTGCCGCCCGCGATCTCTCGTTCGGACACTATAAGGTCCGGGTGGAGGCAACCGGTTTCAAAGCGTACGAACAGACCGGCATCACGCTGAACGTGAATGACACTGTCCGTACCGACGCGAAACTGCAAGTTGGTGAATCCAAGGAGAGTGTCACCGTCGAAGCGAACGCCGTTCAGGTTCAGGCGGACACCAACGAGGTCAGTCAGACCATTACGGCGGCACAGGTTGCTGATTTGGCCACCAACGGCCGCAACGTCATCCAACTCGCGGCTTTGGTACCCGGCGCCGCATCCGGACTTCCGGATTTTGACTCCCCGATGGCTCAAAACCAGAGCCACTCCATCTCTTTTAACGGCCAGCGGCCAGACCATAATGACTGGCTGGTCAATGGCGGAGAAGCCTATGACCGGGGCAGCGGTGGCATTCTCATCGTTTCCCCATCCCAGGATTCGCTTCAGGAGTTTAAGGTCATGACCAGCAACTACTCGGCCGACTTGGGCCAAGCGTCGGGAGGCATGATCACCATGGCCACCAAGAGCGGAACCAAGGAGTTCCACGGCGGCGCCTGGGAGTACGTCCGCAACAACGCTTTGGACGCCAACGACTTCTTCTCCAACCTGAGTGGCAACCCCAAAACGGAACTCCGCTACAACACGTTCGGGGCCAACTTTGGCGGGCCGATTCCCAAAATCGGCCACGAGAAGAAAACCTTCTTCTTCTATAACCAGGAGTGGCGCAGGCTGGTTAACGGCGGTGAGATCAGTACGTCCTCCGCCGTTCCCGCGGCCGCGAGGGGCGGCGACTTCAGCTACCTTTTGCCAAGCAATGGTTGCACCGGCGGCAGTTGCGTCCAACTCAAGGTGCCGGTTACCACGGACCCGAATGAGATCGCCAAGCTCGCTCAATACGGGCTCACCCCCGGCGGGATCATCCAAAACAACGTAATTCCAGCCGGTTTGATCGATTCCAACGCCAAGGCGCTTTTGTCAGCCGGCCTCTTCCCCGCGGCCAACGAGCCCAACAATCTGTACTACGCGGTGGCCAATAACACGACCTTCTACCGCGAGGAGGCCTTCAGGGTCGATCACCAGATCGGGAACAAACTGGCCCTGATGGGCTCGCTGATCTACGATAACGGCACCCAGTCGCAATACCCCCCATTATGGGCTGGCGGCACGTTTGCGACGGCCGGGTCGGTCATGGCCGTTCCGTCCTGGGCTGGTGTGGTGCACGCCACCCACACCATCAGCCCGACATTGCTGAATGAAGTCGCGTTCAACCTCAACGGCAACGACCTGAACATTCAAGACGTGGGCCTTTGGAAGCAGCCGTCCGGGTACAGCGTGAAGAGCCTCTTCAATGCAAATACGGCCGACAAGCTGCCAGCGTTCAGCATCGGATCTCCCTACAACATTAGTTACACACCGGGGTGGTGGCCCTGGATTAACACTTGGCGAAGCTACCAGGTGAAGGACGATCTCTCCTGGACTCACGGCAAGCACAATGTGAAGTTCGGCGCCTCCTACATGTACACCCACAAGTGGCAGCAGTTCCAGACGAACGCCGGTGGGCAGTTCAATTTCAACTCATCGGCCACCGGAAACGGGTTTGCGGACTTCCTGATGGGCTTCGCCTCTTCGTACAGCGAACCAGCCAATGTGGATTTCGTCCGCATCACCAACAACACCTATACAATCTACGGCATGGACGACTGGCGCGCCACCAGCCGGTTGACGGTCAATCTGGGCCTGCGCTGGGAAGGCCTGCCCCATGCCTACGATACCGAAAACAACACGGCGAATTTCTATCCGAACCTTTACAACCCGGCAAACGCAGCGCAATTCCTGCCGAACGGCGCTCTGAACACGAGCGGTCCCGGATTCTCTACCGTCTCCGGCATTGCCCTGTCTAGCCAGCCGTTCTACTTGAACGGAATCGGCATAGCCGGGCGCAATGGAATTCCCAAAGGCCTGGTGGACAACCACTGGGACACTTTCGCCCCACGCATCGGGTTCGCATATGATTTGACCGGACGGCAGAAGACCATTCTGCGCGCTGGAGCCGGGATCTTCTATGAACGCCTCGCGGGCAACGAAATGTATAACCTGGGTCAAAACACCGTTCCGTTCGCTTATCAGTCCAACCCCACCAACGTGTACTTCGACAATCCCGCGACCAGCTATACCAGCGGGCTGACGTCGAGTTCGCCGTACTTTCCTGCCGGCATCAACGCCCTCGCGAATCCTTACAAGACCCCCACGGCGGTTCAGTGGAGCGTGGGAATCCAGCAGCAGTTGCGCGAAAACGCGGTGTTTACCGTAAGCTACGTAGGCGACTCGAATTATCACCAGTCGGAGGGCATCAACATCAACGCCCTGTCGCCGAGCGATACCCAAGACCGCCTAGGCGTGTGCGGCGGCACTTGCGGTTACACCGGAGCCGCCTTGACCGCCAACCTCTACCGGCCGTATCGGGGCTGGGGAACCATCACGCCGATGTATATGGATGCAAACTCCAACTACAATTCCTTGCAGGTCGGATTGCGGGTCACAGCCTGGAAGAACCTGACCCTCAACAGTCAATACACCTGGTCGCACGCTTTCGACCTGATCGATGGCGAACTCTTCAGCAATATCGACAACCCGTTCAATACCCGCTGGGACTACGGTTCCGCCGGTTTTGACAGGCGGCAAATGTCGGTCACCAGCATCATCTACAGGATCCCGGCCTTCAGAAACTCAGGCAACCGGACTGAGAAGATGCTGCTGGGAGGATGGGAGCTGTCCAGCATCGCAACCTTCGAGTCCGGAAACCCGCTCTCCGTAGGCGGCGGCCCGGACAACCTCGGGTTCGGCGGCGCCACCAGCAACCGGGCGAACATAGTCTCGCCAGTTACCTATGAGAAGACCCGGTTCGAGTGGTTCAGCACCTCGTCGTTCGCCAAGCCAGCGCCCCTGCAATGGGGAACCGCGGCGCGGAACGACGTCGTCGGCCCCGGACGCAACAACTGGAACATCTCGATGTTTAAAGCGTTCGCATTCAGCGAGCGCGCCAAGGTGGAGTTCCGGGTGGAAACATTCAACGCCTTCAACCACACGCAGTTCACCAATCCCGACACGGGTGTGACGGACGGCAGCTTCGGGAAGATATCGGGTACCAACGAACCGCGTATCTTCCAGCTCGGCGCGAAGCTGCTGTTCTGATCGGAGCAGAACGCTGCGCCCACTCGCCTGCCAGCCGTTGCCCCCCGCGACTGGCAGGCGAGTGGGCATTTTATTTCTGGCGCGGCGTTGACATCGCCCCCTGTCTTTGTCGAAAATCGGCAAGGAGCCGATGACATGGTCCCGGTTGCCATAGGGTTCTTGAGTCTGGTGCTCCTGGCGGAGCAAACCGGGACGGCGGTTCCGGACGCCATCGCCGAAGCAACCCGCGGCGCAGCCTTAGCCCGCGAGGGTAAGTACGAGCTTGCCATCGAACACTACAGCGCGGCCCTGCGTCTGAATCCCCGTTTGCCGGGATTGCAACTCAACCTGGGGCTCGCATACTTCAAGTCCAACCATCCGCGTGAGGCTACTGCGGCATTCGAAGAAGCGGTGCGGGCCGATAGCGCCAGTTTCCAGGCCCGCGCACTTCTGGGTATGAGCTACTACGGCGCCGGCCGGTATCGGGACGCCGCGGCGCAGTTGAAACTCGCTTCCGAGACGCAGCCGGACAACATGGAGCTTCGTCACACCCTGGCGCAGAGCTACTTATGGGCGGAACAATATCCGGAAGCCTTGCGTGAATTCCAGTTCCTGCTTTCGAAAGACCCGAATTCCGCGCCTGTTCACATTCTTCTGGGCCAGGCGCTCGACGCATCCAACCGGACGGAGGCCGCGACCGCGGAGTTTGAGGCCGCGGTAAAGGCATCGACTGTGCCGCCCGACGCCCACTTCGGCCTGGGATACCTTTATTGGAAGCAGCAGCGCTACGACGAGGCCGCCCGGCAATTCGAAGCGGAACTGGCCAGTCAGCCGCAGCACGCGCAAGCCTTGACCTACCTCGGAGACGCGGAAATGCACACGGAGCGGGATGATGTGGCGGAGACTCACCTTCGACGCGCGCTGGCCTTGGATGCCAACATGCGGCTGGCACACGTCGATCTGGGTATTATTCTCGCCGCAAAGAACGACTCCGACGAAGCGGTTCGCCATTTTCGCGAAGCGATTCGCATAGACCCCTCTAAGCCGGATGCTCATTACCGGTTGGGCCGTCTGTGGAGTTCCCTGGGGCGCGAGCACGACGCGCAGGACGAATTTGAAAAGGTGAAAAAGCTGGCGGCCGAGGAACCTCCGCTACCGCTCCTGCGGCTTTCCGGGCGGCGGCTCCCGTGAACATTTCTTATAAACACATCGGCTGCGCGGGTGCGGTGGCCATGGCCGTCGTGTGTGCAATCGTGTCCGGGCAGAATGCGCCATCGCCGATTCACTTCACTTACCAGCCCATCGGATTCCGCCTGGATAGCTGCGAGACTGCCCGCCGCCATGCGCCCGAGACCATGGCTGGAGGAGTGGCGGTGTTCGATTACAACAACGACGGACACCTGGACATTTTCTTCACCAACGGAGCCGACATTCTATCGTTGAAGAAAACCTCCGCGAAGTACTCCAACCGGCTTTTCGAGAACGACGGCAAGGGCCACTTCACGGATGTCACCGCCAAGGCCGGCCTTGCGGGAACGGGGTTCGACAACGGGGTTGCCATCGGCGATTACGACAACGACGGCCGCGAGGATATCTTCGTCGGCGGCGTGCATGGGAATCACCTGTACCATAACGATGGCGGGACCTTTACCGATGTCACGGTCAAGGCCGGACTGGCCGCCCCAGACCCGCAGTACGGCCCGCTGTGGTCGGTCGGAGGCGCCTGGGTGGACGTCAACAACGATGGCCTGCTCGACCTTCTGGTGGTGAACTACCTGGCATGGGACCCGAATACGGAGCCGTCCTGCGAGGCGGCGCCGGGCCAACTGGATTACTGCCATCCGAAATTCTACAAGCCGACCGCCAACCAGTTATTTCTGAATAACGGCGACGGGACCTTCCGCGACATTTCGGAAGAATCGGGAATCCGGGCCCATCCTGGAAAGGGAATGGGAATCGGGGTGGCGGACTTCGATCAGGATGGCCTGATGGATTTCTTCATCACCAATGACAAGATGAACAATTCCCTCTTTCACAACAAGGGCGGCGCCCGTTTCGAAGAAATTGCGTTCCAAGCCGGCGTGGCCTTGACCGAAGACGGGGAATTCATCTCGGGAATGGGTGTGGACGCCCAGGACATCGATAATGACGGACTGCCCGACATCGTTTTCGCGGCGCTCGACGGCGAGACGTTCCCGTTATTCCGCAACCTTGGCAAACGTGGCTTTGCCGATGCCACCCGAAGCAGCGGCCTGACCCGCCTCACTCTGCCCATGGCGGGGTACTCCCCTACGATTGCCGACTTCGACAACGACGGATGGAAGGACATCTTTGTCACCCGCGGGCACGTGCAGGCGCTCAAGTCCGGATCGAACGTGCCGATCGATCAGCCGAACACGGTTTTCCGCAACCTGGGCGGCGCGAAGTTTGAGGCGCTGACAGAGGCAGCGGGCTTGTCGGCGCAACCGCCGGCGCGGCATCGCGGCTCGGCGGTGGGAGACCTGAACGGCGATGGCCGCCTGGACATTGTAACAACCGCTCTGAGCGCCCCTGCGGAGGTATGGCTGAATGACAGTCCCGGGAATGCGCATTGGTTGGAACTGAAGCTGGAAGGCACGACCAGCAACCGCGACGGGATCGGCGCCAGAATCAAAGTGACGGCAGGCGTCGGCGTGCAATACAGCCACGTTTCGTTCGCTGCCGGGTACGCGTCTTCGAGCGCCGGCCCCACGCACTTCGGGCTCGGTCCGGCAGCGTCGGCCAGCCTGGTCGAGATTCGCTGGCCTTCGGGAGTCGTGCAGGAACTCCGAAACGTCCCGGCCGATCGGGTAATCAAGGTGAAGGAGCCGTCCAGAAAGTGATTGGCTGTGACCTCACGATCGGAATACCCTGGCAAGATCGGAAGCTTGAATAGAAGGCATCGTCTTTAGCCTCCGCACGGTTAATGAATCGCGTTGAGCCGATACGGCGCGCAGCCCTCGCCAGCCGCCGTATCTCGAACCGCATTTGCCTGCGACACCGGCTTTTGAACGTTCGTAACTGGAGACACAAACTGATGTTTGGCAAAAGCAAACTACTTGCGTTATCGCTGGGAGCTGCTGCATTATTCGCCCAACAAGGTGCTCGGGTAGACCTCGGGCGTTTGCAGACCGGCGCAACGGTTTGGTTCGTCCGCTCCACCGAAGGCGAATGGGGTATGGAAATCGCGGGGGCGGCGGCTCCCCGCGTCCGACAGCCGCAACCGGCAAGGCTGGCGGTTTTTCGCGCCGAAGAGGACATTCGCGAACTCACAGCCGGATACAAGACGGTCCAGAAAACGGCGGCGGGAATCGACGCCCGAACCGAAATTGCCTACGGAGAGAATGTCCTCTTTCGCGTACATGACCAGTGGAGCATCAGCGGCGCGGTTGTCTCGGTGCGTAGGACGGTGGAAGTTACTGGAAACGCGCCGGGCGGTTTCGCATCGTCGGTCCTGTTCACGGTCGACCCGGCCATCGGCTGGAGCGACGTGAACTACCTGGCTCCGGGCGTGCTCTACGGAGATCCCACTTACGACGGCGACCGTTCTCCGGGCGGTACTCTGAACTACGCGGCCCGGCGTTTCCTCATGCGGGAAGATATCCTGCCGGCGCCTCTGTTCGCGCTGTCTTTTGAAAACGGCGCCTCCATTACGGTGCTCGATCCCGCACCCCGGGGCGATACGACGGTAGACGAGACCAAGATTGCAAAAGTCGTGATGACCGATGCGCGCATTCAATTCGGCGCGCTGGGAGCCTGGCAGGCGGAAAATGGCGCCGTCGAGTTCGGATTCCATTTTCCAGGCACCTCCAGCGACTACGCCGGCGGCCGTGGCGGACCGGTGAAGCCGCGATGGGTGCGGCGCTATCACCCTATCGAGCCGGGCGTCGCCCACAGTTACACGGTGAGTTTTCGCTTCGGGCAGAATGAGTCGTTCCGGGACGTCACGCGAAACTCGTGGCGATGGGCATGGAACACCCTGAAGCCGGCCGTTACATACATCGACGTCGAGCAGATGCGCCGCGTTCTGACGGACCACCTGGAAGCCCAGGCGGCGACGATCGAAGGACGCACGGCGATCCCGTTCGTTCTCTCCACCGTGACGGACCAGCTCCAGTGGAACTGGACGATGGTGGCCATGGGATTCGTGGGCAAAAACATCGAGTGCGCCGACCAGTTGTTGCGCGAAGGCGATCGCGACAAGACCGAGCGCGGCCAGAAGATGCGGCAGACCGGCCTGGCCATCATCTCTTCCCTGATCCAAGCCCTTCCGACCGTGCCGCTGCAGGGGACCGGGTACGACCTGAAGACCGGGAAGCCGTGGGACCACGACTGGCTTGCTCCCTGGTTGCGAAATGCCACCGAAGATATGCGCGTGCTGATACGCGCCTACCGGCGCGAGCGCGCCCTCGGACGCCAGCATCCGGAGTGGTTCAATTGGGTCAAGTCCTACTGCGACTGGCTGATCCGGCAGCAGAGGGAGGATGGATCCTATCCGCGCCGCTGGAAACCCGGAAGCAACGAGGTCGCGGAAGCTTCAGGGACGACGAGCTACAATCCGGTTCCGCTGCTCGTCCTGATGACCGAAGAGACGGGCGACCCGAAATATAAAGAGTCGGCGATCCGCGCGGCCGACTATGTCTGGGCGAATTGGGGAACCCGCGGAGTCTTCATCGGAGGCGCCATCGACAATCCGAATATCACCGACAAGGAGGCCGGGATGCTCAGCATGGAAGCCTACCTGAGCCTTTATGACTCCACCAAGGAACCCAAGTGGCTGGAACGCGCCAAAGCCGCCGCCGACTTCGCCGAAAGTTGGATCTGGATCTGGAATCTGCCCATGCCGGTGGATGCGGACGACACGCAGCTTCATTACAAGAAAGGCGTGCCGACCACCGGGGTTCAGGGCATCACGGCCATGGCCGCCGGCAGCGCCGACGAGTACCTGGATTGGGCCGTGCCCTCCTACGCCCGGCTCTACAACCTGACGAAGGACCCGCATTACCTCGACGTGGCGCGCGTTCTGCTGCACGACACGAAATCGATGGTGGCTCTTCCGGGACGCCAGTACGATGTGAAAGGCATCGGGTGGCAGCAGGAGGGCTGGCGCATGGGGCCGGGCGGGAACGGACGCGGAGTCGGGGGACACCGGTTCTGGCTGCCGTGGATCTCCGCGAACCACCTTTACGGAATCACGGGGCTGGAGGAGTATGACCCCGCTCTGTATAAGCAGCTATCCGCCAAACCGGCGGCGGGGCAGGCGGCTGCTGCCAAGTGAAGGGTGCGCCGCGGCCCGCAAACGGCTGTGCCGGCCATATCTCACAGGGCCCAACGATTACCTGGCGCGCTGGTAAAGCCGGGCGATCCACCTGGCCGCTGCTCCGGTCCTAAACTAACTGATCCCGAATTTCCCCTGGGCGTCCGTGAGGGCCAGGCTTTACCGCGGATACTTTGCGCGCCGCTGGTTTAGCGCGGCAGCTTCAGATCGCTCTGGATCGTGAATGGTAATGACATGCCGGCTGCGCCGGGTAGCGGCTGGCCGCCGCCCACAAAAATCCGGTAGGCGCCAGGAGCCACAATGCGGTCGCCGGCTTCGTTCACGCAGCTCAGGTCGCGCCGGTCCAGCGTGAACTTCACGTGGCGCGTCTGGCCGGGGCCAATCGACACGCGCTCAAAGCCGCGCAGGGCGTGGATGGGTGCTCCGGGAATCTTCGGGAATGTCAGGTAAACCTGCGCCACTTCGTCGCCCGCCACGGTGCTGATGTTCCGGATGTCGGCTTCGACTTGCAGGCTGGCTCCCGCTTGCACAGTCGGCGACGAAAGCGTCACGTTGCTGTAAGCGAATTTCGAATAACTCAGCCCGTAGCCGAAGGGATAGAGCGGCTCGCCGGTAAAATAGCGATAAGTTCTGCCTTTCATCGAATAGTCTTCGAACCGGGGCAGATCGGCGATGTCCTTATAAAATGTCACCGGCAGGCGTCCCGCCGGGTTGTTGACGCCGGCTAGGGTTTCGGCCACCGCCGCGCCACCTTCTTCGCCAGGGTACCAGGCTTCCAGGATGGCGTTCGAGTTCTGGCTGGCCCAGTTGACTGCCAGCGCGCTGCCGTTCATGAGGACCACCACCAATGGCTTGCCAGTGGATTTCATGGCTCCGATAAGGCTTTCTTCATCCCGCGGCAGGTCGATGCTGGTGCGGTCCCCGCCGACAAAGCCTTCCGGCAAGGTGCGGCCTCTCATCTCTTCGCCCTCCAGTTGCGGGGTGATGCCCACGGTGGCGATCACCACGTCCGCCTGCTTGGCGGCGGCGATGGCATCTTCCACGGTGTTTTGGGGATTCCACCGCAGGGTCGGGCCTGCCGGACCGAACGCGCCGCGGCCACCTCCGAGGCCTCTGCCGGCGCCCGCCGCATTTCCGCGTCCCGCATCGGCCGGCGACGTTTCGTGGAAGAACTCCACTTTGAGGTCGTAGTTCCTGCCCTTTTCCAGGTCAACTGTGGCGCTTCTGGCGGGATCTGCCGCGACATTGAACCCGCCGCGTCCGCCGGCCGCAGACTGCACCCAGTTGTCGATCACGGCCTTGCCGTCCAGCCAGACCCGCACGCCGCCGTTGCCGACGATCGAGAGTTCATATTTCGCGGACTCGGGAGGCGTGATCGAGCCGGTCCAACGTGCCGAAAAGTCGCCGTCTCCGACTTCGGAGGGCAGCCGCCGCTCCGCGGCGTTGGCGCGGCCGCCGCCGCCGCCGAACCCCGCGGCGCCGCCGATCTCCGGCTCGCTGCGAGTGGCTACCGGCGTACCGGTGACGTCCTTGCCCTTGAAATACGCGGCCGTCAGATCATGCAGTGCGGTTGCGGGCACCACCACCGGATCGCGCAGGAATGTGGTTCCGGGGTTATAGGTAACTTTCGCCGCCGGGAACTGCTTACGGATGCCGTCGATCAGCGTGGTGGAGCGGGATGGGGTTCCGCTGTAATTTCCCCGGAGCACCTGCGCCGAATCGGCCAGCGGCCCCACGACGGCGATGTTCTTCACGGTGGACTTCAGCGGCAGGGTGCCGTCGTTCTTCAGCAGCACCATGCTTTCGCGGGATATCCGGAGCGCGAGTTGGCGATGCGCTTCGCTATCGGCCTCCGATGCCGGAATCCCGGTGTACTTCACCATCGAGGGCGGATCGAACAGGCCCAACTGGAAGCGCGCTTTGAACATGCGCTTGAGATTCACGTCCACTTCCGGCTGGCTGATCAGGTTCTTCTGCATGGCTTCCAGATAGGCCGGGACGTCCCCTGAGCCGCAATCGTTGTCCGTTCCCCTCTTCAGCGAGATGGCCGCCGCCTCCGCCTTGGTTTGGACGAAATGGTGGCCGCTGGCGATGTCACCGATCGCGCCGCAGTCGGAAACCACGTAACCCTGGAACCCCCATGCTCCGCGCAGGGTGTCCTGCAGCAGGAATTGATTCATACATGCCGGCTCGCCGTTGATGCTGTTGTAGGCGCACATCACCGAATCGGCTTTGCCCTCCACGATTGCCGCACGGAATGCGGGCAGGTAGGTATCTTCCTCATCATGCAGGGAAATCTTCACGTCGACGGTGTGCCGGGTGGGTTCGGGCCCGCTGTGCACGGCGAAATGCTTGGGAGTGGCGATGGTTCGAAAGTACTTGGGATCGTCGCCCTGCATCCCGGTGACGAATGCCACGGCCATGCGGCCGGTGAGGAAGGGATCCTCGCCATAAGTCTCCTGGCCGCGGCCCCAGCGTGGATCGCGGAAAATATTGATGTTCGGCGCCCAAAAATCGAGGCCGAACGCGCGGCCGAACCCGGCCGCGGCGCCGCCGGCCTGTTGCTGCTGCAATTCATGGAACCGGGCCCGCGCCTCGGTACTGATGGCAACCGCCATCTCGTGGATTCGCGGTGCGTCGAAGGTGGCGCCCAATCCGATTACCTGCGGGAACACCGTGGCGTTATTGGTTACGATGCCGTGCAGGGCCTCAGTCCACCAGTTGTAGGCGGGAACCTGCAGACGCGGAATAGCGGCCGATGTATTGACCATCTGGCCGGCTTTTTCCTCCAGGGTCATGCGGGAGACCAGGTCGTCAACGCGCTGGTCGATAGGTAGCGATGGATTGAGATACGCCGGTTGCGAACCGGCGGATTGCTGGCCCGAAACTCGGCAGACGCCGAAAAGCAGGATAAGGGTGGCTGTCGCCAGGAGCAGCCGGCCCATCTTATTCTGACGATCAAACATAGTAGACTCCAAGGGTATTAAGCATCGTTTGCTATCGCGTGTGGGGTTAGGCAGGGTTGATTCCCGGCGCGCTCCGTGGGTTGGCTTGCAACTTCCGTACCGGCGACTCAGCGCGAAGCCGCCGGTACGGAGTTGAATCATGCGCACGCCGATACACCCGGCATGCCGTCTTTAGAACGTGAACCGGAGCCACGCCTGTAGCTTTCGCTCGGTCTGCCAGGCATTTGCCTGGCCGAAGCCCGAGCTGTTCGGTCTCAGACGGGAGGAAAGCAGGTTGCCGCTGGCATCGAATACGTTGTTCACGACGGCCGAACTGGTCGTGTTCGCCACCTGATAGGTCGTGTTCCGGCCGGTGATGTGAGACTGATTGAACGCATTGAAAGCATCCAACCGGAAGGAAAGCCTCCGGGCCTCACCCATACGGAATTCGCGAGTAATCGCCATATCGTAGTCCTGATACCAGCAGCCGCGGAGGTAGTCCGGGCCGGACTCGAGTCCCACGCTGCCCACCGCCGGCGGGCCAAAGGCGGCGGTATTGAACTGCTTGTAGATGTCCTTACTGCAACCAGAGCCGGGGTTGGAAAGAAGGACCGGCCGAACGCCGTAGTCCGGCGAGCCGGTAAGGTTCTGACTACCGCCGCTCAGGTAGGACATCCCGACCGTGTAGGCGGTGGGCGAATTGGCGCTCCAGATACCCGAGAGCTGCCAATCGCTGGTGACCTGCTTCACGATCTGTCTGGCGGCCCCGTTGCCGACGCTCTTCAGCCCCGGGATGGCATACACGAAATTGCCCTTGAGGGTGTGACGCGTTCGAATGTAGTCACCCAGAAGTGCGTCTGCCTGCGCCTGGTCGGAACGATAGGACCAGTTGCCGTTGGCGTCGTGCTGGATACGCGCAGTGGTCTGGTTCTTCTGCTGGAGCACGATCGTGTCATTGATATTGAATTGCAGACCGTGGGCAAAGCGGTGAGTGAGCGCAAGCTGCAGATTATGCGTGGTGGTCCAGTCGCGCGGAATCATCATGTTGATGCTGCCGTAGCCGCGGATAGAGCGCATCATGTTTTGCGTTACTACCGTCGTGCCCGGAACCGTCGAGGCGGTGGCCGTCGGGTCCTGGTTCGCAGCCAGAAACGCGGCGCCGAAGTCGACAGTGTTGATGTTGACCGGTTCAACGGCGTTGTAGCTATGCAAGCCGGTGTAGGAGACATCGAGCATGGTGTCCTGCGGCAACATATACTGCACGCCGCCGCTCCAACTCCAGGTGCTGGGCAAGTTGCTGTGGAGCTGGTAGACATTCAGGTTGGCAGCGCCTTGCGTGGTGAGACCACCCATCGTCTGGAACGAGGAGTAATACAACGTCTGGCTTACCTCGTTGGGGGGGTTCGAGATCAAACTGAAAATGGTGTTGCCGGATGGACGATCGAACGTGAGTCCGGCGCCGCCGCGGAAGATCATTTTCTGCTTGCCGGTAACATCATATGCGACTCCGAAACGCGGCCCCGGGACCAGCTTCGGCCAGTAGTAGGTGGCCGAGGGTACGGGGTCCGTTCCCGACGCAACCAGGCCGTTGAGGAAATTCCCCGTGCCCGGCACCAGCGTGCCAATTGCGACACTAGTATTAATGCCCAGCAGAGCGCCGGTGCGCGGGTCCTTTGCCTGGCGGTTGGTTCCGCTGCAGGGGTAGGTAGTGGCGCAACCCGGCAAGTAGTAGAGCGGCGCATTGGAAAGGCTCCACTTGTCGGGCAGCCAGTTTACACCCTGCCCTAGGTTGTCGTGTTGCGGGTCCTCATGAACGAACCGCACACCGTAGTCCAGAGTCAGCCTGGAATTAACCCTCCAGTTGTCTTGGACGAAGAATTCGACGTTGTTGAAAACGTAACTCCCCTCGACGTACTTCGACAACTGGTTGTACGAATCGAAAACGCCCACAGCCGCGTTGGCATAGCCATAGCTCGTGTCCAGCGAGTTACTGGTATCCTGGCTAAAATTAACACTGCCCTGCCACGTCCCCGCCAGGGTTTGCTGTGCCTTGTAGCTATGGGTGAGGTAAGCTCCGGCTTTGATCGTGTGGCTGCCTTTTACTTTCGTGAGGCTGGCGGTATAGTCATTGTTTTGGTTGGTATTCAGCCAGCCCGGGAACGGGACGTTCGGGGGTGCGTTGGCCACCCGTGAGCCCCAGGAGAAATTGGGAACGAGGTTCATCTTGGTTCCGTCCCACATGGGCGGCTTCAGTGTCTGCATGGCCTGATATGCATAGTAGTTCTTGTCCAGCACACCGGAGTTCGGATAAAGAGACGGCAACGCGCTCAGGCCGGCGCCGGAGAGGCTGTCGATCTTGTCCATGGGAACTGCGCTTGCGCAGATGGTCGCGTAAACCTGATTGGTCGGTCCAAAGCACCCTGCCAAGTCATTACGCGTGCGGCCGACGGTCAGCTCCACGAAAGTCGTCGGATTAACGCTGTAGGTAGTCGTGGTGGCCCATAAATAAAACCACTTCTTGTACACCTGGGTATCGTTGAAATCGGGCAGGGTGCCGGTCTGCAGAGTGGCCGGCTCTTCCCAGAGGGTCAACTTGCCCGAGAATCTCAGCTTGGTGAAGGGCTGGTAGTCGACTTTGATAATCGGCTCCTGCGCGGTGAGGTTTTGAACCGGCAGCACCCCCTGGTAATTGTAGGTGGTCGAACCCGTATAGTTCGGCATGGGGTACAAGCTCAGGATCTTCAGCCCCAGAGGGTACAAGCTCGCGGCGGGGATTTTGCCCAGTACTCCGCCGTCCTTAAAGCAACCGGCAGTATTGGAACTCGAGCACGGACTGGTAGAAGCCGGATCCTTGATGTAGGGATACAGGTTGCCGTTGTTGTCCAACGTTTGCGAAAAATCGCCGGCGCGCTCCAGCGCTGTCGGCACTCGATAGTCCACAACGCTGCCGCCCGTCACCGTTGTGGAACGGGGATCAAACTCGTGGCTGTAGAAGAAGAACAGCTTATTGTCGTGACCCGGTTTCCCGATGGGCCCGCCGACCGTAAAGCCAAGGTCTTTGTCCCGGCTGGTAGCCTTGATCTGGCCGTTCAGCGTGGTGCCCTTATTCGTGGCATTCCAGTTCGACCGGGCCATTCTCAGAAATCCGCTGCCGTGAAAGTGGTTCGTGCCGCTCTTGGTAACAGCGGAGATCTGCAGGCCGCTCTGGCGGCCGTACTCCGCCTGGTAATTCGAAGTCAGGACCTTAACTTCCGCGATCGACTCCGTGTTCACCGAAATGGCGACGGCGTTGTTGCCGGAGTCCATGGTCGAAACACCGTCCATCATGATGTTCGCGTTGCCGCCCGAGTACGAGGTCTCGTCGCCGATCCGGGTCGTGCTGCTGCCGCTGACGCCGGGAAGTGCCGACAGCAGGTATTGGAAACTCCGGTTGCTCAACGGTATGTTCTTGACCTCGGCCGCCGTGATCGTGGTCGACCGTTCGGAACTCTGCGTCTGCAAGAGCGTGGCTTCCGCGGTGACGGTGACGGCTTCGGCCACTCCGCCGACCTGGATCGTCAGGGCGCCGAGGCCGACGCGGTCGCCTGCGCTCACGGCGATGCCCGTTTGCTTGAGGGGCTTGAAGCCCTTCTGAGCGATCTCCAAAGTGTAGGTGTCGGGTGGCACGTCGGGAAAAACGAAATCGCCGCCGGCCGAGGAGACGGCATCGGGCCGCCGGGTGCCTCGAGTTTCACTGACGAGGGTGACGGTGACGCCGGGCACCGCAGCCGCCAGGGCGTCCCGGACCGTTCCCGAAACCGTCCCCATAGTCAATTGTGCGGACGCTCGGGGAATCGACATCCCGAGCACAAGCGCCATGGCGAGCATCGCCAAACCAGTGCGCTGTCCATGAGTAACCGATCGTTCGCTGGAGATATCAGCCATGTTCCCTTGCCTCCATGTTTCGTGAGAATTACACCGAGCCAATTGATCACGCAAAGACACTTTCACCCCCTTAAATCCGAAGCGGAAACAAAACCGGGGCAAGACTGCCGCGAACCGTCACCCCAATCCCCAGATTGAAGGCTATGCTCGCGGAACCATCCCGATAGCAACCGCTCCCGCGCAAATAGAGACAATACGGAAGTAACATAAAATGAAAGCCTTTTCAAGGACAAAGTTCGGAATTTATACAAATTCTCGCGAGGGGATCGCCGTGTAAACGGTTTCGGAAGCGTGGCTGACCTTTGTTTGTAATGGGATACCGGCTCGCCTCGCAACCCTGGCGCATCTGCCGGGCGGGAGCAAAACCGGGGTCAAGCGTAATGCTCTCTGAAACTCCGCAATCGCATCGGGAAGGTGGTCCGACTCTGCCGATTTGAGACCCAAGCACACCGTCTATCTCTGGATGCAGATTCTCAGACACAGCGCTAATCTAATCGGCAAATGGCGGTGTGATGCAACCCTTCCATTCGCACGTCTAAGACGTTGACGACACCGTCATGGTTCAGGTCGCCGGCTGGCGACGGCCACGCGTTCTCTGTGGATGAGCGTCGAGCGAATACCGGTCACGCTCCCAGAGGGTTGATCTTGAATACGTACGCATAATCGCACGGCGGTCTCTCCGGCAATCTTATGGTGGCTCCGTCCGCGTTACGCGACCACACGAGATTGGACTCCGACCCCAGCAGTCCGATCCTGGCGATTTCGCCGCGGTAATGGGGAGAATCCGAAGCGAGCGACTTGATCACCAGTCTCCTGTCTTCGGGCCAAGCCAGCGCTATCGCGTATAGAGAGTCCCCCTTGGTGGTAAACCGGATATCGCCCGCGACGAATTGCCGGGCTGGTCCCCCATACAGCGAACCGCCGGCGCCCCGCGTCGGACCCTCCCCGTAGGCTTTCCAGGGCCGGGTGGAGTAAATCGCCTCGCTATTGAGCGCCATCCAGGCGCCGAATTTGTCGAGGAAGGCGAATTCATCGTCGTCGGGCCTGCCATGGCCGGGAAGCGGTATATTCAGCAGCAAATTACCATTCTTGCTGACCACATCAATCAGAAGATGAACCATGGACTGAGCGGTCCGGTACCGGTGATTCTCCAAAATCGACCGGCTGTAATGCCAGCCTCCGATACAGGCGTCCGTTTGCCATGGATTCGATTCCACCGCGTCCGCCTGGCTCATTTCGAAGTCGCGGACCACCGTGCTCAACACCGCCCTGGGAACATTCTTGATATTGAACACCGCATCCAGCTTGCCGACGTTCCGGCGGATGTTCGCATTGTAATAATACGCCATGATATGCGGTGCGAGTTCCGGCATGCCGAGCCAGACATTCAGCGCTCTGCCGGCGGGCGCTCCCCTGTCAAAGTCCCAATCGCAGTTATCGTCAAAATACAAGAGATCCGGGCTGTATTTGTCGATCAGGTCCTGAACGCGCAACATGAAACTCTCGACGAACTCCGGGCAGGGTTCGTCGGCCTCGTGCGGACGTCCATTGAGGTCCTGCGGGTCCATGCCCTCCCACCACTTGCCCTTGCCATCGGCTTTCGTCAGAACGCCATCGTAGGGCACGCCTTTCAGGGGGCCGGTCTCATCGCTGCCGTACCGGACCGGCATGAACTCCTTCCAAACCCGCCCCGGCGTGCCATGAACGGTGATCCCGAACCTGAGCCCGTGCGCACGAGCGATTTTTCCCCAGGTCCCCACGATGTCTTTCCCCGGTCCAACACTCACGCAGTTCCAGGGCTGGTACTTCGAGTCCCAACAATCAAAGTTTCCATGGTGATTGGCAAGGGCGACGAAGTATCTGGCGCCGGTCTTGGCATAGAGCCGGATCAGTTCCTCGGGATTCCAGTTCTCCGCGTGCCAGATATGACAGACGTCTTTGTATCCAAATTGCGATGGATGGCCGTATGTCTTGACGTGGTAGTTGTACTGGGAGCTGCCTTGTATGTACATGCCACGGGCGTACCAGTCTCCCTGCTCCGGAACGCACTGAGGGCTCCAATGAGCCCAGATTCCGAACTTCGCATCGCGAAACCAGTCGGGGAACCGGTAAGACTTCAACGATTCCCAATTGGGCCGAAACGGACCTGTGATCGGGCCGCCGGCAAAATTGCCGTCAGGGTATGCACCCTGCTGACTCAATGCGGCTTTTGCGGCCGCAAGCAGACCGAGGCCGCCCGCAACGAACTTTCTCCGGTCGAAACCGCCGGTTTCACCATTCATTTCCAGGTCACTCCTTTCTCCGAACGTTTTCCGCTGCTCAGGCCGCCGCAAGTGGCGGCTGTGGCAACGCCTACACACCACTCGATGTCGCTGTTCCCGTCAGTCTGATCCTAGCGCGTAAACATTCACTTCAACTCGTTTTTTTTCCGCCTTGACGATCTTCTGCATTTCCCGGTTGAACCTCACCCCATCGAATGGAACCACCAGGAACTCCCGTGATTGTCGTTCCCGTGCTCCTACTCTTTCGGCACATCGAGGGGACGCCCCGGCTTTCCCCGGGCATGAGACAGGCTGGACATTTCGACATGAAATCGCTTACATTGGATCTTTCAGAGATTGGAGTGCAAGAATCAGAAATCCTGCGAAGGGCCTACTATGAACACGCTCCGCAAAACTGTGATGCTGGGAATGGGCGTCCTGGCTGTATTGGCGTTTCAATTCTTCTCCGCCGCGCCTGGCAGTGCGGCTCGCGCCGCTGCACCCGAAGATCTTCCTCGCAGCATCGCGCCTTATTTCACGCCGGCCACATCGTCCCCCAAGGCGCCGGATGCCGAAGGCTTCCTCCAGCGCTGGCTGCTTCTCGAGCCGATCAACAAGCCCAACCGCTCCAACACGCCGTTTGTCGGCACCTACGTCCGGAACGCCTTTAATACCGAGTACTTCCCCAACCAGTTCACCGTCGTTCCGCGCGACGGCGACAAGGTGAAGGTTGGAGAGCAGGAACTCGCATGGCATGCTCTGGATTCCACCAATTTCAACGTCAAGCTATTTCGCTTCGCCTACGGCCTGAACAAGCAGACCTACGGGGTCATCTTCTGGGCTGTTACGGTCGTCAACAGCCCGCGTGAGATTCAGAACGTGCGCTTGGCCGCTGGCTCCAATTCGGCGTCCATCTGGTGGGTCAATGGCAAGGAAGCCGTCGACCTCTTCGACGACCGGCGCATGGTTATGGATGATGTTGTCTCCAAACGGCTCACCCTCAATACGGGCAAGAATATCATTCGCGGCGCCGTCATCAACGGCCCCGGCCTGAGTGATTTCTGCGTCCGCTTTATCGATGAGAACGGTGAACCGATCAAGAATATCACCCTGAGCCTTCAATAACGCTGGGGAGTAATCAGTCACCGTAATTTTGGGTCTTTATCGTCATATTTTCGGAGCATCTATGAAATCCCGTATTCTGGCCGCATCGGTTCTTCTGGCCGCATCGGTTCCTACGCTGTCTGCACAGGCGCAGGCGCTGGACGGCGAACCCTACATCCACGATCCCTCGACCATCATGCAGTGCGAGGGCAAGTTCTACGCGTTCGGCACCGGCGGTGGTGGCTTGATATCCGACGACGGCTGGACCTGGCACAGCGGGGCCGTGCGCCCCGGCGGCGGGGCGGCACCCGACGTCATCCACATCGGCGATCGCTACTACGTGGCCTATGGCTCGACCGGCGGTGGCTTGAATGGCGGGCACGCCGGGACGATCCACACGATGTGGAGCAAGACGCTCGACCCCAAATCCCCCGACTTCAAGTTTAACGACGACAGCGTCGTCGCCTCATCCGACGGCGTCGAGGATTGCGATGCCATCGATCCGTCGTTCTTGCTCGATCCCACCACTGGCCGGCTGTGGCTCACCTATGGGACGTACTTCGGCTACATCCGCCTCGTCGAGCTCGATCCCAAAACGGGAAAACGCGTCGCCGGCAACCAGGCCGTAAACATTGGCATCGACATGGAAGCCACGGACCTGATCTATCGCGACGGCTGGTACTACCTGCTGGGCACTCACGGCACATGCTGCGACGGCGCCAACTCGACCTACAACATCCGCGTGGGCCGCTCCAAGAGAGTAACTGGCCCCTACCTGGATAACATGGGCATTGACATGCTCAAAGGCGGCGGCAAGCTCGTGGTGGCCGCCAGCGGCCGCTTTGTCGGGCCCGGCCACTTCGGCAGGATGGACCTGGGCGACGGGGTGGAGAAATTCTCCTGCCATTATGAGGCCGACCTGAACCGCAGCGGCCGCAGCGTGCTGGACATTCGCCCGCTGCTCTGGGTGGACGGATGGCCGGTTGGCGGCGACAATTTCCGGGAAGGCACCTACGAGATCCAGTCCGAGCGCAGCGGCTTTGCGCTGGAGTTGGCGGTTGATTTCGTGCGGATGGCCGGCGGCGGACGCGGCGGACGCGGCGCCCCTGCTCCCCCCCCGACCCCGATTCCGGCCCAGCAGCTCTCCGAGGTGCTGCCGAACTGGCCGGCCGGCAACATCGACCTTCGCATCGGCGACTACATGTTCCGGCCACATCAGCAGTGGACCATCACGCCCGTCGCCAACGCCGGCGGCTATCCCGGCGCGCCGTATTTCAAGATCGTAATCGCCGGCACCGATCGCGCGTTGGCTGCGACCGCTGACAGCGAGGTTGTGACGGTTCCCGCCTTTACGGGCGCTCCGGAACAACTGTGGCGCATCGACCAGTTGACCGATGGCACTTACCGCATCATGCCCAAGTCGGTGCCCAATTCCAAGGAACTCATGGCCCTGACCGCAGTGGGCGGCAGTACACCGACGCTGGCCAAGTTCGACCCCAAGAGCGACAAGGGGCGCTGGAACTTCAAAAAGCCGTGAAGTCGACAGGTCAAATCATCGGCAATCTTTCGGAACCTATCCAAGCCGAGGGCCCTGAACCAGGAACAGCCGGGTGGAATTCATCGTGTCAGGTGAGCGCTATACGACTACACGCATGACTACGGCGTGGCTTGCGGGTCGTGAGGCAAGCGACTACATGCGGACTCGAAATCGCACGAAGAATGGGCCTTCGCGGGGAAGGCCGCCACGCGTTCCAGTCGCACGAATCGCCGCCGGGGACCAGCCCGCTTATAGCGCGATCTTCAACGCAATCGCGTGCTCACAGGGCTTCTGCTCCGGCAATTCGACGGCGAGGCCTTTATCGTCCTGGGTCCACTTCATCTTGCCTTTGAAGCCGAGCAGTTCCACGTTCTTGATTTTCGTTTGCGCCACGACGCTGGCAGTCGCCAGAGGCTTGATGACGGCCTGCTTTTGCGGCCAACCCATCACGAACGCGTAGAGCGTGTTGCCCTTGGTGGTGAAGCGCACTTCCTCGGCGGTGAGGTCTCCGCGGCCGGCCTCGTTGAACCGGGCGCCGCGGCCGGAGGGAGGCGCGGTGGCCACCGGGCCGTCGCCAAAGATCTTCCATGGGCGCGTGGCGTAGATTCCCTCGCTGTTGACCGCCATCCAACGCGTGATCTCGTCGAGAATCTTGAGTTCCTGGTCGTCCAGCATGCCGCTGTTGGGCAGCGGGAAGTTCAGCATCAGGTTGCCGTTACGGCTGACGATGTCCACCAGCATGTCGATGACGCGTTTCGGGGTTTTGTAACGCGCCTCTTTGTTGTAGTGCCAATCGCCGATGCAGGTGTCGGTCTGCCAGGGATTGGCCGGAATGCCTGCGGCCACGCCGCGTTCCAGGTCCAGCACGCAGGTCCCGGTTTCGCAGTCGCTCGCCAGCTTGCTGGTGTAAACGGCTTCCACGCGCCCGCCGTGCAGCCTGGCGTTCACGTTGTACAGGTTGGCAACAAGGGCCAGGCCGTATTCTTCAAAAAAGATATCGCCGTCGGTGTAGAGCAGGTCGGGCTGATAATTGTCCACCAGGTCCTTGATGCGTTTGAAGTAGTGCAGTTTCCAGGGCTCGGGCGCCTGGCGGTCCGAGATCTGCTTGCCGTAGGGGTAGTCCGCCGGCAACTCGTGATAGAGGTCGGCGAAGGCGGGGTTGGCGCCGTCGTAGGGGACGCCGGCCAGTGGGCCGGTTTTGTCGCTGGTGTGCGAAGGGGAGAACCAGTGATAGCTGGGCGCCAGGTGCTCGCTCACCGCGAACTTCAGCCCGTGCTTTTGCGCGGCCTTCCGGAACATCCCGACAATATCTTTCTTCGGTCCGGCCGCCACGGAGTTCCAGCGCGGCTGATGCGCGGACTTCCACAGATCGAACCCGTCGTGATGCGCCGCCATACTGCAGAAGTACTTCGCGCCGGCTTTCTTGTATAGATCCAGCAGGTGTTCGGGATCGAACTTATCCGCCCTCCATGTGGGAATGATGTCCTTGAAGCCGAACTTCGTGGGGTGGCCATAGTTCTTCACATGGTATTCGTACTGCCGCTGGCCCTGGATGTACATGTTGCGGGCGTACCAGTCGCCGTACTCGGGAGCGGATTGCGGTCCCCAGTGCGCCCAGATGCCGAACTTGGCGTCGCGGTACCAGGCGGGAACCTGCCACGTCCTCAGCGATTCACGCGTACCTTGGAAAGGCCCAGGCGTGATCTCCAGTTGCGCTCCGGCGGCCCGCGCGCGCTTGAGAATGGCTGGCGCTCCGATGGCAGCCAGCGCCTGGCGTCTAGTGAATGTCATGAGTGCACCTCCTGAACCGGATAAACGGACCTCAGAGACTAGTCAGTATAGCGGAAGTCACGGCCGCGGCCTCTTGGTCCAGGAGCGAGCGCCGGCCCCGCATTTCCACGACGATGTTTGGAGTTGCGAAACGCCTCTGGCGGCGATGCCATCGGCGGTGTTTCTCTCCCTGGAGCGCAGAAAACACGAATTAGGAGACTGGAGAGTGTTCCCCGCGCCTGTGCCGGCTGACCTTGCTGGAATCCGGGCGCGTGGGCCTGGCAACGCCCCGGCGAGGCGTGCGAGAATCACTGCTGTTGGATCCATATGAACAACGAGCCTAAATTGACCAGGCGGCTCTTTGCAGCCGCAATCGCGGGTTCGGCTACAACTCTCGCTCAGCAGCCGGCAGCCTCGCCGGCTTCCCCCGCGGCGGGCGCCGCGCAGGTTCCTCCGGCTCCCGGCAGACGGCCGCAGACGGTCGAGCCGCCGCCGTTCGCCGGGACTCTCGTCTTCACGCGGAAGGACGCCGAACTGCGCGCGACGCCTTATCCCATGTCGCAGGTGCGTCTCCTCGCCGGCCCGTGCAAGCTGGCAGCGGACTACAACCGCGCTTACATGATGCGCATTGCGCCGGAGCGGTTCCTGCACACGTTTCGCCTGAACGCCGGCCTGGCCAGCTCCGCGCAGGAACTCGGCGGATGGGAAGCGCCCCGCGGCGAGCTTCGCGGCCATGCCATGGGACACTATCTATCCGCGTGCGCTCTGCGCGCCGCCTCGGCCGGCGATACGGAGATGAAAGCGCGCGGCGATGAATTGGTCGCCGAGCTCGCGCGCTGTCAGAACAAGTTGGCGAGCGGGGGGTACCTGAGCGCGTTTCCCCTCGAGTTCTTCGACCGTCTGGACAAGGGAAGGGGCGTTTGGGCGCCCTTCTACACCTACCACAAGATCCTGGCGGGCATGCTCGACATGTACTTCCACACCGGGAACAAGCAGGCGCTCGAAGTCGCCAACGGCATGGCTGCCTGGGCGGACGAGTGGAGCGCTTCCAAGCCAGAAGCCCACATGCAGGAGATTCTGCGGGTTGAATTCGGCGGAATGAGCGAAGCGCTTTACAATCTCGCCGCCGCCGCCAACGACGACCGCTGGGCGAAAGTGGGCGACCGGTTTAACAAGAAGGAGTTCCTCACCCCGCTCGCGCAGCGCCGGGACGAACTGCGCGGTCTTCACATGAACACGCACGTTCCGCAGGTGATCGGCGCAGCCCGGCGCTTCGAGCTCACCGGCGATCCGCGGTTCCACGACGTGGCGGAGTTCTTCTGGTACGCGGTCGCATCGGCCCGGACCTATGCTACGGGCGGAAGCAGCAATAACGAGCAGTGGATGACCTCACCGGGCCGCCTCGGGGCGGAGTGGCGGGCGGCCGCGCATCACCAGGAGTGCTGCTGCGCTTACAACATGATGAAGTTGACGCGCCATCTCTACTCGTGGACCGGAGATCCGCGCTACTTCGACTACTACGAGCGCAATCTTTTCAATCACCGGCTGGGCGGAATCCAGCCCGAGACTGGTCATACCACCTACTTCCTTTCCATGGCGCCCGGAGCGTGGAAGGGGCTGTGCACGGAAGACAAGTCCTTCTGGTGCTGTACGGGCACGGCATTCGAAGAGTACTCCAAGATGAACGACAGCATTTACTACCGCGACGAGCGTGGCGTTACGGTTAACCTGTACATCGCCTCGGAGTTGGACGATCGCGAACGCGCCATCGGGTTGCGGCAGGACACGCGATTTCCGGACGAGCCTCGCACGTCTTTTGCCATTACGAAGGCGCCGGCATCGGCCTGGACGCTGCGGCTGAGGATTCCATCGTGGACCTCCGCCGCGGCGGTCAAGGTCAATGGCCGTCTCCTGGAAGCGACGCCCGGAGCGGGCAGCTATCTCAGTATCGCTCGCGCATGGAAGAAGGGCGACCGGGTCGACCTGGAGCTTCCCATGAGCCTGGCGGCTGAGCCCTTCGCCGACGAACCGCGCGTGCAGGCCTTTCTGTATGGCCCCATCGTTCTGGCCGGCGACCTCGGCGCTCAGGGACTCACGGAAGAGTTGATCCTCGACCAGCAAGGACCCGCGGTCGGCAAGATTCCAATGAGCGTGCCCGAGTTGCACGCCTCCGGGAAGAAGCTCGAAGACTGGATCCAGCGGGATGGCTCCGCGCCACTGACGTTCCGCGCCGCGGGTTCGGAAAGCGGCGTTACGCTGAAACCTCTAAACCAGTTATGGGGGAGATACGCCACTTACTGGACCGTGTCGTAATTGCGGTTCTGAGCGTTCGGGAGAGACACGCCGCGTAACGGCGCGCCAATGTCCACAGCGTGATGTTGCATACCGAAACCACCGCCACCGGACATGCATCACTGGGGAGAAGAACTGCTAGGCCAGCAGTATCCTGCGCACTTCACCTTCGGGATCGTCCACCATGCGGCAGCGATTGTCGAACACCATCGTCTGACAGCGGGTCGGATCCGTCGGTGTCCAGGTCAAGCCGGGTTGGCTGGGATTGCCGGCGCGGGCGAAATTCGCCCAGGCCGTGGCCATTTTTTTGGCGAGTGCCTGCGCCTCCGGAGTGTTTCCCGTGCCCTGTTCGCAGCGCTTGGTGTTGTCGAAGCAGAAGGCGAGCTCGGCTGTGTGCCAGGCTCCTGCATCCTCCAGTATCGGAGATTGCCAGGTGAAGTAATACTGATACACCGGCGCTCCCTTCTGTTCGTATTTCAGCTTGACCATGCGCTGAACGTTGTTGCGCGATGTGATGCCGCCGACGCCATACGAGAGCGTACGGATGCTCTTCTCCGGGTGCGCCTTCTTCATCGCGGCAATCAGGGCGGTTGCCTTGGCCTCTCCGTAGGTTCTGGAGAGCGTGGCATGCCACTCCGCCTCGGTGGGACGGGATGCCATGCGATTGCCTTCTTCGCTGACGTTGCCGATCAACATCGGGATATCCTTGGAAATCTCTGGGGCTACATCATAGAAGGAGCGTAGCGTCACGATCCGGCCGTCGACCGTCGGCGAAAAGCCGGCGCGCGGTGTCGTGCTCGGCGGGCCGCCCGGACCCGACGGAGCCGGCGCGGGCGGGTTGACTTTCGCAACCGCCGCATTGCCGGCGGCGTTCAGTTTGGCCCAATCCATCTTTTGCAACGAGGCCAGGTCATTGGCCGGTAATCCAAGCTCCTTCATGATTTGCCTGGCCAGTTCCCTGGATTGTTCGGCACTCGGAATATTGCCGCCTCCGCCCGACTGCACGGACGCGCGATGGAACAGTCCCGCCGCCGACGGCATGCCCATCAGACAAGTGACCTTGGAGCCGCCGCCCGACTGACCGTAGATCATAACTCTGTCCGGGTCGCCGCCGAAATTGGCGATATTCTCGTGGACCCAGCGAAGCGAAGCGACCAGGTCGGTCATTCCGACGTTGACCGAGTCGGCATATGCCGGTCCGGCGATTTCGGCGAGGTCGAAGAATCCCAGTATGTTGAGACGATGGTTTACCGACACCTGCACGATGTCGTGATTGCGGGCCATCTGCGCGCCTTCATGCGCGGGCAGTTCATAGGACGAGCCGAAGGTGAAGCCGCCGCCATGGAAGTAGACCATGACCGCGCGCTTGCCTGTGAGAGAGGGCGTCCAGACATTCAACTTGAGCATGTCTTCGCTCATATAGCCATCGTCCCAATCCTGGATGAACGATTGCTCGATCGCGGTAAAGTCATGCAGCCGCTGCGGGCAATTGGCCCCATAGATCAGGGCGGGGTATTCGCCGTCCCACGTCTTGGGCGGTTTCGCCGGCAGCCACCGGTTTGCGCCGCTGGTGTCCTGGCCATACGGTATTCCCTTAAACGTGAGCACGCCGCCATCGACAAATCCGCGCGCTTTGCCGTACTGTGTCTTGGCCACGGGCGGTGCGAGGCGTCGAGCAGTTGCCCGGAGCCTGATGCGTCGCTGTCTTGATGCTGTCCGATGCCGCCGCGGGTTGAGCCAACGCGGCTCCCAACCCTGCCGAAGCCGGCAGGAGAAGTACCTGGCGACGATTCATGATCGTTCCATCCCTAGAATTCGGCTTATTCATTGCGTCTCCTCACAGAGCCCCGTGTTTCCGGGTGACTGTCGACGTCGAGTCTTTCCAGGAACGCGAGCTGGAGGATGCCGACCGGTCGATAGCCGTTAACCCCGTGCCGCAAAGTGTATCATCCGGACACCTCGAAGTGTAAGAATCCCGGAAACGAAGCGCCATAGACTTGCATCCGGGTGCGCGGGGCCGCTCTTCCCTGTACGCACGGTGCAATGGCGATTGCGCAGAGCGCATTTGGTACAGCACATGCATCTCAAGGACTATGCGGGTGAGGCGAACTACCTGGGGTATTGCCCGCTCGGCGAAGGGAAGGTGGACATTCCGGCGCGTGATGGTCACCGGCCCGATCGGCCGTCAACCCTGCCGCTGGATTTCGTTGAGCCAGTCCAACTGTTGCTGCACCTGGTCGTGCAACTTGAATGTGCGCTTGACCGTCTCGGGCTTCTCGCCGCGAATATCGATCTTGTCCAGATCGAATTGGCCGGCGCCGAGTTGCGCGGCGTATTGCAGGTAGCCTACGGCGTGGTGGGGGACGCCCATCACTTCCAGGCCCACCCGATCGGCGGCCATGAGATCGGGCGACGCCATGGCGACGTGCACGGGCACGACCGTACCGCTGGATGGTCCGTTGCCCTCCATGCCTTCAAAGCCGTCGATGACGGCGGCGCCCCAGTGGGCGCTGAGCTTCTTGGCGATCGTCGCCACGTTGTAGTTCATGGCGTGTAAGGAGGCACCGCGGGAGGCAGGAGCGGTTCCTCGTCCGGCAGGCGGTGCGGCACTCCGGGCGGCCTGCGGCGCGCCGCCGGCCGGTAGCGCACCGCCGGGGACTGCCGCAGGCGCAGTTCCGCCACGGCCTGCTCCCTGGGCGCCTCCGCGTCCACCAGGCATGCCGCCCATGGCATGGACCAGTCGCTTATCGTGCCATACCGGCGTCTGGCCGGCGACGCTATGGAGCGGCGCACCCATTGCCATATTCTTGACGGTCATGGTGGCGACCACCGAATTGTGCGTCTTCAGCATGGCGGAGCTGATAATGAAGGCGTCGGGATCGAGCAGCCGGGCGGCGAGGCGGATCGGGATGGGGCGAATATTCCGGTCAACGATGCCGAAAACCTCGTATTTGCCCTCGCGGTTGAGGTCCACCAGGCGGACCTGGAGGCGCTTGTACTCGGGGATCACCTGGGCGTACTTGTAAAACTCGAAACCCTGCATGCTGTCGAGCGCGCTGGACTCCACGATCATGACCTGGCCCTTGTGCCGGGGCGCGAGGTAATCGAGGATGCCGCGTAGAGCGTCGACGTGGGTGGCGGCCAGTTGATTGTTCACTGCGACGTTGTTGATCTTGATCACTACGTACTTCTTGCGTTTGAGCACCGGACCGATCTCCCGGTCCACGGCGAGGAGGGCTTCGGTCACGTTCTTGCGGCGGTCGTCACCCTTGATCAGGGAAACGGGCGATCGCGCCTCGAAGGGGTAAATCGGGGTTGCTGGTACGGGAGGGGGAATCTCCTGCTGTCCATAAAGGCTTCCCTTCGAAGCCACACCGGCGAGCGCGGCCGCCCCGCCCCAGTACAAAAAGTGTCTGCGAGAACAATCGTTCATTATCCTCGACCTCCTGGTAAAACAATACCTTAACAGATTGAAGGTTTTCGGGCCTGTTAATTTTGAACCGTCAATTTTGATTCGTCAGAAGAAATCGCAGGTTAGTGCCCGCCCTGCTTCGGCAGAGTTTAGGCGTATAAGAGCATCGGATTATCTCTGCCAGGTGCAAATCTGGAATCCTTATGAGTGGAATTTGCTCTTCGTTGAAACCAGAGCATGAAACGGGAATAAGATGAACCGAGGGAGGCAGCGATTTGAAAACGGCTATATCTCGACGGATGATGATGCGGATCGCGCTGGCGCCCGCGGCAGTGGCCGGAGCGCAGGTACCAGATATTCCCCCGACGGTTTCCAAGATTTATCCAGGTCCGGACGGCAAACTCGTTTACGCTCCCGATGAACAGGGGAATACCATTTCCGATTTCTCCTACGCCGGTTATGGCGCTGGTGGGACGCCGATTCCTACGGTCCCCGTGAGGGAGACGGTCTGGCCGGTTGCCGGCGACAACCAGGCGAATCTTCAGGCGGCCATTGACAAGGTATCGGCCCTGCCAATCGACAAGAACGGTTTCCGCGGCGCCGTGCTGATCAAGATGGGCTACTACAAGATGGCGACGCCCATCAAAATCCAGGCCAGCGGCGTGGTGCTGCGGGGAGAGGGCATGGGCGATACCGGCACCATCCTCATCGGCACGGGCAATCCCCGCGCCGCCGGCGCCGGCGGCCGTGGGCAGCCGACCCTGGTCATAATAGCCGGGGCGACCGGTTGGACAACCCGCGACGACGCCAAACAGGCGGTCGTCGACGAATATGTGCCGGTCGGCGCACGGAGCTTCCGTGTGGCAGCCGCGGGGGGCTTCAAGCCGGGCGACACCGTGATCGTGCGGCGCATCGGGAACCAGGATTGGATAAACGCCGTCGGCATGAACGGGGAGAACCCGCAGAATCGCTGGCGGCCGTTCAACGTCGAGTGGGACCGGGTAGTGGTTGCCGTCCAGGGGAACACGATTACCATCGACGCGCCGATCACGTGCGCCATTGAGAAACGCTGGGGTGGAGGGGAAGTGGTGAAGTACGACGACCCCGGGCGCATCGAGAAAGCCGGCGTGGAGAACCTCCGGGGCCTGTCGGAGTTCGACCCAACCGTCCGCACGAAGGAATACGGCAACATGGACCGTCCGAACTACGTCGCCGAGGAATACTACTCAGACGAGAATCACTACGCCAACTTCATTACCTTCGACAACGTGAAGAACGGCTGGGTGCGAAATGTGACGGCCCTCCACTTCGTCTACAGCATGGTGGGGACGCAGCGCGGGTCCAAATGGATCACCGTCCAGGACTGCGTGTCCCGTGAGCCGGTCTCCAGGCGGATGGGCGCCAGAAGGTTCACCTTCGCGTTGCGCGGACAACTCGCTCTGGTGCAGCGCTGCCACTCCGATAAGGGACGCCACTCGTTCATGATGGGCCAACCCACGGCGTCCGGCAACGTGTTCCTGGATTGCACGGCGACGATCCCGTTCTCATCGAGCGAACCGCACGAGCAGTGGGCGACCGGCGGCCTTTATGACAATATTCACGCGCCCTTGACGGCCCGGTTCTGGAAGGACATCAACATTGGATGGGCAGGCGCCAACACGGTGTTCTGGAATTGCGAGGGGCCCTTCCTCATTCAGAAACCGCCCACGGCGCAGAATTTCTCGTTCGGCCACATCGGGGTCCACTCGGTGTCGTTTAACATTCCTCTCCAGGACTTGACGAAGGAGAACGGGTATATCGAGTCGTTGGATACGCACGTGACTCCGCGCAGTCTGTATCTGACTCAGCTCCGTGAGCGGCTTGGGGAGGCCGCAGTCCGGAACATTGCCGCCTCGAACCAGAGCGCCTGAATCACGCCGCGTTGGCATACAGGGATGCTGTGCCAGGACCGGCGCGCCGATGCCGTGCGCCACGCCGGGTACGATGAAGCGCAGGCGCGAGCGCCCTCAATTACGTCTCCTGTCATATTTGTTGGGCGCACCTGGTGTGGGTGCATTGCCGGCGACCGGCGCTCCACTGGCATGCGCCTGGGTCAATGCGGCGGTGAGGGTGATGCCGGAGCCGGAGACCTGTGCGCCGGCCGCGTGGGCAGACTTGAGCGGCGCCGCGACGGTGACGGTGGCACCGGCGCCAGGGCCGCCGCGGCCACCGCCTCTGCCGCCGAAGGTGGTGGCGGCGACGACCGCCGTCTCCTGGTTCGCGCCACTGTCAATGGTGATGGTCTGGCCGGCGGTAAAGCCTGCCCCGCTGGCGACGGGGATAACGGTGGCGCCCACGTTGGTGGCGGTTCCCACTGTGGTGGCGCCTGCCGTGCCGACCGTAGCGATGATGGCGGTCTCGAGGCTCGCACCCGAATCAATGAGAACCGTCTGGCCGGCGGCAAAGTCTGGCACGCTGGCGACTTTGATATTGGTCGCGCCGGCCGTTGAAGAGGCCGACAGGGTGGTGGCGGCCTGCAACAGGAAGTCGTTGCAGTTGCTGCCGGTATCGGCACCGTCCGGGAAGCGGCCCGCGCTTCGATTGGGCGCGCTCGAGGCCGGCCCTCCGAAGCCACCGCGGCCCGCGCCGGGCGCAGGCACGCTACAGCCGCTCTGCCCTGCTCCGGAGGAGGCTTGGTAACCCTCGGCGGCCCATGGGTCGACGAGGCCGCCGTAGTTGAGGCTGTCGACCACCAGGCCAGCGGCGTCCCGCAGCACCATGCTACCGGCGCTGGGGGAGAGGGCGGGGCCACCGAACCACTGGTTGGGCGCCGGCGTCCCTTGGTAGCCCGCGGTCGTGACCTGGGCGTCGCTCACAACCGCGTCGATCGCGTGCTCTTTGGCCAGGGGGCTGTCGAGTGTGATGCCGGCGCCGAGCGGCTGGACCGGCTCGTTGCTCGAGTGGGCAAAGGCTGTCGCCGGCTGGAAGGTGATCCCCGTTCCCCGATCGCTGAAGGGGAGGTTGGCCGCATGGTTGAACTTCAGCGGGGCGGCCAGGTCAAGGCCCGTTCCCTGATCTACCGCCGCCTCCCGGTTGGGATGCGCCTTGGCGAGGGCCGGGGTGAATGTCACGCTGGAGCCAGCCGTCTCAGCGGCGCCGACGGCGGTGATGGCAACCGTTTCCTGGGTCGCGGGGGTGCCGATGGTCATCTTGTCGCCCACGGTGAAACCGCCCCCGCCGCGGCCTCCTTGGACTCGGACAGTGGTCGCGCCGGCGCTCGCATCGGCCGCGAGCGAACCGCGGCTCGACGAGGCGCCGACCTTCGTGACCGTCACGGTCTCGATCCCATGGCCGACGCTGTCGATGTCCAACACGATCTTGTCGCCAACCGAGATGTTGGCGGCGTTTGTCACGCTAATGTTGGTCGCGCCGGCGTGCGCGTCAGCCCCCAGGAGGGCTTGCGTGCCCGGCTTGCCGACCGCGGTGACCGTGGCCACCTCGTACTTCTCCACGGATCTTGCGACGGCGGGGTAGGTGGCGCCGTAGCCGAGAGCGATCTTTTCGCCCACCACGAAGCCGGTTTGCTCGTTCCCACCACGCCCGCCGCCGGGGGCGGTGAAAGGCACGTTGGTCGAGCCGGCGGGGATCGTGATCACCGGACCCTCGGGGAGGGGTTGCCACAGCGTCGTACTGTTGCCGGCCGCTGTCCCGACGCTAGCGATCTTGCGGGTCTCCACGGCGGAGCCGGTGTCGATGCTGATGGCATCGCCGGCGTTCATCCCCGTCATGCTCCTGACGTGGATGATGGTATCACCCTTGTGCGCGGTCGCCGCCAGCCCGGAGTTGGAGAGGCCCAGCAGGTAGAAGCCGTGAGCCGGGAGCTTCGTCCCGGCCGGGATCTTCACGTTCGAGAAGATCGCCTGCTGGGTCGGGTGCTGGGTCAGGGTCCAGTTGGAGATGTCGGCGGCGCCGGCGCCGGCGTTGTAGAGCTCGATGAAGGAGTTCGTCGAGTTGGCCGGAGAACCGGAGCTAATAGCGAATTCGTTGATCTTGATCGGGCTGACGTTCCGCACCTTCTCGGCCGTTGTCTCGGTTTGCGTCCTGCCGCCAGTCGTCCAGGAGACTTTGCCGACTAGGTCGCCGTTGAAGGCCGCCGGCCCCGAGGTGACCTTGAAGGTCGCGCTCACATTCGCGCCCGGCGCGACCGGGGCAGCGATCGTGGTGGTCCCTGAGGCCACGGCGGTCCACCCCGTGGGCACGGAAAGGCTCAACTTGACGCCCGCCGCGGGCGCCCCCGTGGTATTCGTGAACGTCACGGTGGTGTCCTGCGAGGACCGCGGCGAGAACGTCTGGAGTCCCGGCGGAGCGGCAATCGCCGACGCGGGCGCCAGGCTCAGCCGCGGCACGTCATACTTGGCCGCCACGACGTTGGCCTGCACCAGTTGATCGGTGGCGTCCGTCGGGAAGGTTCCGGCAGCCGTCATCGCGCCTTCGTAGAAGGTGCCCTGCGAGCCGACGCTGTTGTCCCCACCGTTGCCCAGGAGGATGGCTCCCTGCTTGCGCATCGGGTCATAGGTGGCGTTGACGCGCGGTCCGTCGAACATCACCGACAGGGCGCCCTTCTGCGCGTCGCCGCCCATGGAGGTCCAGTGGTGCGGTTCGCCCTTGGCCATCGCGGTGACGAATCGCCAGGTGATGTTTGGCAGGTTTGCGCAGACTTTGTTGGATCCATCCGGGTTGACGCAACCCACCAGGTTGTTCTCCTGGTCGGTCATGATCCACGGACCGGGGGCGTTCCCGTGATACCAGGCGTTGGCGTTGCCGTAGTAGGTGGTTTCCATGGTGCCGTTGTCGTCATCGCGGCTGTCGATCTCGGCGTTGCCGTAGTCGAAGCAGCAGCCCGAGTTGTAGTGCTGGCCGTTAACGACCCAGTACTGCCCTTCCGCCTGGTCGTCGACCGCGGTGCCCTTCGGGTTGTCATTCCGGAGGCCCATGCCCGGCTCGATGAAGGCGCCGTAGGCCTTGTGGCCCATGATCGTAATCGGCGCCATGTCGGCGACCGGGATGTTGTTAAACCCACCCAGGGCCGGGCCGCTGAATCCGCCTCGGGGCGCCTGGGTGAGGTGGTTGTGCTTGGGGGATTGGTCGTAGATGGTAGTGATCCAGCAGTACGTGTTGGCGCAGAACGCGTCCTGCGCGGCCGCATTGGCATATCCGCCCGCATCCGGCAACGGCGACGCGACGGGCTGGACGACGCCGATATCCAAGCTCTTGCCGTCCGACTGGCGCAGGACCTGGTAGAGCGGGCCGTTGTAGGAGGCGTACAGCGCGCGCGTGGTGCTGTGGGCGGCCACGCAGGGGTCGGCCGCAGCGGCGTAGATGTCACATGGGCCCTTCGGCCTGGGCGGAGGAACATTGGCTCCGGCCCCGGCCTGTTGGGCCATCGTCAACGTGGCGCCAATCAGCGTGAGCGCCAGCGCGATCATTAGCACAAGCTTGATTCTCGTTTTCATGTTTATCCTATTTGCCTTGCTCAGAAATTTCACCGATGCTTCCTTGCCTTTTTCCGCAATCCCGGAGTCTGATTGTAATCGCTTGCTGCATCACATGCAAAGGCTATTTTGGCCGATCGAGTGACAAACTCGAATCCTGCCTCTAACGGCGCCATGGTTTCTTGCGATGACGCTGCAAGCGTTTGCAGCCCGGAAGCGGCCGGGTATATATTGAATACATTGAATCGGAGCCGGAAGTCCAAAAACGGAACTCCGGTTCCTGGAGATTGCACTTTATGAAACGGACGTTATTCTTCGCTTTGTTCACGGCCATTCTGGCTGTCGGAACCTGTTTAGCGCAGACAAATTCCAGGGCCGCCGCGAGGCCGGAGATGGTCCCCGCTCCGGTGGGCTCCGGCTCCGCGCCCGCCGTTCCGGCGCATCCTTCACCGTACAATTTCCCGGGCGTTCAGTACCCGCGGATTGAAGCCGACTCGCGGGTCACCTTCCGCTTGAATGCCCCCGGCGCGCAGAAGGTGCAGGTATCCATCGTCAATGTTCCGTTTGACATGGTCAAAGGCGCTGACGGAGCGTGGACCTACACCAGCGAACCGCAGGCCCCCGGGTATCACAACTACTGGATGATTGTGGATGGCGCGATCGTGCTGGACCCGGGCACGCAAGCCTTCATCGGTTACGGCCACATGTGCAACGGTTTTGAAGTCCCCGAGCCGGGCGTGGATTTTTATGATTTGAAAGATGTGCCGCACGGCAACGTGCTGATCAAGAACTACTTTGCCAAGACGACCAATTCCTGGCGGCACATCTTCGTCTACACGCCGCCGGGATATGAGGCCAATCTCAAGACCCGCTATCCGGTGTTTTATCTGCAGCACGGCGGGGGCGAGGATGAGCGGGTGTGGATCGAAATGGGCCGGACGAACGTGATCCTGGACAACCTGCTCGCGGCGGGGAAGGTGAAGCCGATGATCGTGGTCATGGAAACCAGCGCCGTGGGCGCCCCGGGCGCCGCAGGCCGGGGCGCTGGCCCAGGAGCTGCCCCCGGCGCTGGGCGCGGCCCCGGACCTGGCGCTGCCCCCGGAGCTGCCCCAAGCGCTGCTGCTGGAGCTGCCCCCGGAGCTGGCGCTGGCGCCGGCCGCGGCCCCGGATTCGGATTCGGCGGTCCTGGGGGCGGCGC